>OLOU01000039.1_pt1 | contig 113155 bp, 95 predicted proteins | sample 1672101 | NCBI WGS metagenome assembly OLOU01 (sample SAMEA3136645, study PRJEB25190) | human gut metagenome | biome: human gut; feature: human-associated habitat; material: faeces | place: Austria | collected 2013
TGCAGGACATTTGCCATACCAATGGCGTTTACTACGGTCAGAATGTCATTTCCAAGAATATGATCATCGCAGACCGCAGACAGCTCCTCAACGGCAACGAGTTTATTCTAGGTGTTTCGGGCGGTGGTAAGTCCTTTACCGCAAAAGGCGAGGTCATCAATCAGGTGCTTGCCGGCAACGCAGACATTATTATCATTGATCCGGAGCGAGAGTATTCGCCCCTTGTGCGGGCGCTGGGCGGCGAGATCATCAACATCTCTGCCACTTCTCCCACCCATATCAATGCGATGGATATGAACCGGGAATACGGTGACGGCGCAAATCCCGTTATCCTGAAATCCGAGTTCATTATGTCCTTGTGCGAACAGCTTATCGGCGGCAACAACCTCGGCGCAGTGCAGAAGTCCATCATTGACCGCTGTACGGCAAGCGTCTACCGCACCTATCAGCAGAACAACTATACCGGCGAAGTGCCGACCTTGCAGGATTTCAGAGCAGAGCTTTTGAAGCAATCTGAACCGGAAGCGCAGGAAATTGCTCTTGCCATCGAGCTGTTCACCAACGGCAGCTTGAACACCTTTGCCAAGAAAACCAATGTGGACACGGACAATCGCCTGATCTGCTATGATATTCTCGACCTCGGTAAACAGCTTATGCCTATCGGTATGCTGGTCGTTCTCGACTCCATTCTCAACCGTATTACGCAGAACAGAGCCAAAGGCAAGAACACCTTTATTTTCATCGACGAAATCTATCTTCTGTTCCAGCACGAGTACAGTGCAAACTTCCTGTTCACTTTGTGGAAGAGAGTGAGAAAGTACGGAGCCTATGCCACCGGCATCACGCAGAATGTGGACGACCTGCTTCAGTCCCACACGGCAAGAACGATGCTGGCAAACTCCGAGTTCATTGTTATGCTCAATCAGGCTTCCACGGACAGATTGGAGCTTGCGAAGCTGCTGAACATCTCGGACACCCAGCTTTCCTATATCACCAATGTGGATGCCGGTCACGGACTGATCAAGGTCGGCTCCAGCCTCGTGCCGTTTGCCAACAAATTCCCCAAGAACACGAAGCTCTATAAGCTGATGACCACCAAACCGGGTGAGGGTGCTTAAATTCTTCAAAAAAGGTATTGACTCTGACGCTGCGTAATAGTTTATGCTATAATTACCACGAAGGAGGATGATACCAATGATGACCGTCAATGAGGTGAGCAAGCTCACGGGGGTTAGCATTCGTGCCTTGCAGTACTATGACAAAATCGGTTTACTGCATCCAGCGGAATACACCGAAGCGGGCTATCGGCTGTATGACAATACAACTCTGGAGCGCTTGCAGCAAATATTGCTGTTCCGTGAGCTTGAATTCTCTCTCAAAGAGATTCAGTCCATTCTTCAAAGTCCGGACTTTGATAGGGATCGAGCATTAGATCAGCAAATATGCTTGCTCACATTGAAAAAAGAGCATATCGAAAACCTTATCACCTTCGCTCGTGGACTAAAACAGGTTGGAGGAACGAATATGGACTTTTCTGCATTTGATACGGCAAAGATGGATGAATACGCTACGAAAGCAAAAGAAAAGTGGCAACACACCAATGCCTATCAGGAATATACGCAAAAGAACAAGGGGCGCTCTAAGGATGCAGAAGAAGCGCTTGCAAGAGGACTGATGCTGATTTTCTCTGATTTTGGCAAATGCAAGGATGGCGATCCTGCATTGCCGGAAGCGCAAGCCTTGGTGAAGCGCTTACAGGCATATATCTCAGAGAATTATTATCAATGCACCCCTGAAATACTGCAAACTCTTGGAGCAATGTATGGAGCTGGAGGTGAATTTACCGAGAATATTGATAAAGCAGGTGGGGAAGGAACTGCAAAATTTGTCGAGCGTGCAATCTCTATCTACTGCAAATAAACAAGACAAACCTTATAGGCACTCGCTGACTTCAGCGGGTGCCTACTCGCTTTATGAAAGGAAACGCAATGAAAAAGAAAATCTGTGCAATTCTTATTGCGGTGCTTATAGCCGTCCTCGGCGCAAGCACCTATTTTATTATCGATCACTACAAGGAGTCGAATAAGCAAGCTGAGCTTTATAGCGAGCTGGCTGACCTTGTGAATGCTGCGGCACAGACGGATGCTGCAACGGAACCGGCGGAGCAGATTCCATACTCCGAGGAAAAGATGCTTCTGCCGGAGCTTGCAGAGCTTTATCAGCAGAACGGCGATTTGGTGGGCTGGATCAGCATTGCAGATACCAACATCAATTATCCCGTGATGCAGTCGGTGAATGAGCCGAATTTCTATCTAAAGCACGGCTTTGATAAGGACTATTCCGACTATGGCTGTCCCTATGTGCAGGAGGATTGCGATGTGCAGGAGCCGTCCGACAATCTTGTGATCTACGGACACCATATGTCCAATGGCTCAATGTTTGCCCACCTTGAAAAGTTCAAGAGCAAAGACTTTTGGAGCGAGCATCGGATGATCACCTTCAACACACTGACGGATAAGCAGGAGTATGAGATCGTTGCCGTATTCCGCACGGTGGTCTACACCGACAGTCCCGAAGCATTCAAGTTTTATCGCTTTATAGACGCAGAGAGCGCCAATGCGTTTGACGACTTTATTGCCAAAAGTAAGGAACTGTCTTTCTATGATACCGGCGTGACCGCCGAATACGGCGATAAGCTCATTACGCTGTCTACCTGTGAGTACAGCCGCAACAACAGCCGTCTTGTGGTCGTGGCGAAGCGCATAACGGAGGACGGTGGTGCGGATGCTGCCAAGACTCACGCCGAAGCAACGGCAGAGGGCGAACGCCCTAATTAAGCGCCTTTGTGCCAATTATGACAACGGCAACTGCCTTGCGCTGGATGACGGAGAACCCTGCGCCTGTGTGCAGAGCATCTCATACTCACTTCTCTGCAAGTATTTCCGCAAAGCTGTTTTGCCGGCAGAGCCTTTGCTGGAAGCGGATATTCTTGGCACACGCTTTGAAAAGTGCGTGTCCTGCGGTACGCCGATTATCAAGAAGGGCAACCGAAAGAAATATTGCGAGAAGTGCGCTCAAAGAGCTTACAAAGCTCAGCAGGCAGAGTACGCAAGAAGAAAACGGGCAGAGTCGAAAAATAGGCGCTGAAAAAGCCAGCAATATCAAGACTTTTCAGCTCCCGCACTTTGAGGGGTAAGGTGTTTATACCTTTACCCCTCGTTTTTAATTTAGGGGCGTTTGGGTACGCCCCGGAAAGGAGGGTTCAATGGCTGATATTAAAACGAGAGATGTCGTAAAAGGCACAATCAAGAAGATCGACAAAGCGGCAATCGCCGCAGACCGTATGCGCTCCGCCTATGTGCAGACGAAGGAAAAGGCAGAACACACAACGCACCCGGATGAGCATAATGCCGAGGAGTACGCCTCCGACCGAGTGGAAGGCGGCGTTGACCGTATCACGCACGAAGCGGCGCACCAGTTTGATAAGCAGGGGCGCAAGGGACTGGAAGAAACGAAACGGAATGTGTCCAAAGCAAAGGACGGTGTTCAAAAGTTTCGTGAAAAGCGTGCTACTGAGTCGATGAAAAGGCAGACTGTCCGCACCTCCGGGAATAAGACCATCAAGGCGGTCGAGCAAACGGAAAAGACGATCAAACAGTCTGCCAGGTCTGCCGGTAAGAAAACCATCAAGACTGCCGGGAAAGGTACAGCCAAAGCCGCACAGAGGTCGGTCAAGACCACGAAAACGGCAATCAAGACCACACAGCAGGCGGCAAAGGCGGCGCAGAAAACCGCACAGGCTACGGTGAAAGCATCGCAGAAAGCGGCACAAGCCGCCAAAGCCACTGTCAAAGCAACGGTTGCCGGTGTAAAAGCTGCCGTTAAAGCAACGATTGCCGCAGTCAAAGCAATCATAGCGGCGACAAAAGCATTGGTCGCTGCTATCGCCGCAGGCGGCTGGGTTGCCGTTGCGGTCATTGTCGTGATTTGCCTGATTGCCCTGATTTGCGGCTCGGTTTTCGGGATATTCTTTTCCGGCGAGGATTCCGGCACAGGAATGTCGATGCAGACAGCCGTGCAGGAAATCAATGCTGATTACGACGCCAAGATGGAAGCGGAGAAAAACTCGGTAGCCTATGATAATATGGAGATCAGCGGTGGTCGAGCCGTGTGGAAGGATGTGCTTGCGGTCTATGCAGTCAAGACGAATACAGACACGGACAACCCGCAGGAGGTTGCCACGATGGACGAGAGCAAGAAGCAGATCCTCTCGGACATCTTTTGGGAGATGAACTCCATATCCTCCCGCAGTGAAAGCCACTCGGAAACGGAAATTACCGAAACGGACGACGGAAACGGCAACATCGTTCAGACGGAAACGACAGTCACAAAAACAACGCTTTATATCACCGTTTCTCATTTGACAGTGGATGAAATGGCTGACCTATATGGCTTTGACGCAGAACAGCGGGAATACCTTGCCGAGCTTCTCAAGGACAAAAACAATTCCCTTTGGGCGGCAGTCCTTTACGGCATCCGATACAGCGACGATCAGATCGTCACCGTGGCGCTTTCGCAGGTCGGCAATGTAGGCGGCGAACCGTACTGGTCTTGGTATGGCTTCGGAAGCCGTGTGGAATGGTGTGCTTGTTTTGTAAGCTGGTGCGCCGATCAGTGCGGCTATATTGACACCGGTGTTGTACCCAAATATGCAGGCTGCGTGAACGGCGTCCAGTGGTTCAAAGATCGTGGACAGTGGATCGACGGCTCTGCCGAGCCTGTTCCCGGAATGATTATTTTCTTTGATTGGGATAACAAGGGTTCGTCGGGTCCGCAGGATGGACAATCCGACCACACCGGTATTGTCCAAAAAGTCGAAAACGGTATCGTTTATACCGTTGAGGGAAACTCCGGTGATAGCTGTCGGGTAAACCAGTACAGCGTAGGTCACTACGAAATCCTCGGATACGGGGTACCTAATTACTAAAGCGAAAGGCTTGCGTAGATTTTTCGCAAGCCTTTCACTTATAAATCAGTAATAGCTGGGGGAAAATAATTTCAAGGAGAGATTGCATGAATAAGACAAGAAAGGCTATTTGCCTTTTGCCTATAGGACTGCTTTGTGCAGCATTTGTCTATCCATTTTTGCATGAACTTGGGCATGGCTTGGTAGTTTTTTTGCTTGGTGCAAAAGTTGTGGAGTTGCAATGGTTTCCACTGCCGAGTATATTGTGCAGAATGAACTCAATCGGAGCTACAGAATATGTAGTTGCCGGAATGGGCGGGATTATATTCCCAGCAGCACTTTGCTTGTTAATCCGTTGCAACCGCAAATTTTGGATTTGGTATGCAGTTTTTATTGTTAGACTGATCTGTATCTGGTCGCTATTACTTGCTGCAATATCAATTGTGCTGTTTAAGTTTGGGATTCTGCTTCCAAATGATGACATAACACGGATTTTGCAAAGATATCCGCAGCAGTGGTGGGTTTGCGGAGTATTAATAGTGCTGATGTGTTTGTCGCTGTGTATTTCTATGGCAAAATCAAAGCCCATACAAAGAATTGTTAAGGAACTATGAGTGGACGCCGAGTGCAAGCCATTAAGGCTGCACTCGGCGTCTATTTTGCTTTTATGCGCTTTGCCATTGTAATGAGTGCCTCCAAGTCCTCTTTGCACATATCTTTTGTCAATTCAGATAATTCGTGAGCAAGTAGCGGGGATGTACTACTTGTATCAAAGAATTCCATAGGCGTTACGCCAAGATAGTCGCAGATATAAAGGAATTCTGACAAAGAAGGCAGCGCCCTGCCGTTTGAAATGCTTTGAATGTAGCTCTTACTATGTCCCAAGTCAAGACTCATTTTATATTCGGAAATTCCTTTTTGCGTCCGCAAGAAAGAAAGCCGATCACGGATAAACTGCTCGTCCATAATATCACCTCTGTAATATTCTATACTAATTACAGCGGTAATAATCACGCTTAAACCACCGATTTTACTTGATTTATACCGATTGTAACGGTATAATAAGAAAGAGAATGGGCGGAATAATCGGTGGCGCTGTCGTGAAGCAGAGCTGCTGTGTTTGGGACTTCTGTTTCGGGCCTTTGGGAGAACATATGACGCATTTGATTATGAAAAAAAGATAAACTTTCCCTAATGATAAAAAAGAGTGCTGATTTTGTGATTCAAAATCAGCACTAATCTTGCGTAGAACAATTGCTTCTCAACGTCTACACTTCACCTATTTTCGCCTTATTATAGCACGATTCTTGCGGTATGTCAATCGGATGAGGGCATTTACTACCTTTTTGAGCGTTATATTCCTCGAATTTCTGCTCGATTTTATGGTATTCAGATATCGATTTATAATTAATTGGTGTCAGGTTGTGGTCAGCCAAAGACACAGGAAGGAGTTGTTATCATGCCCAAAAGAGGCGAACATATTCACAAACGAAAAGATGGACGTTGGGAAGCACGTTATAAATGTGGTATCAGCGTCGCTGGAAAAACGCTCTACAAGTCCGTCTATGCCAAGACATATGCGGAGGCTAAGGAAAAGCAGCAAAAGTATATGGCGGAATATCGTAAAGGCACTATTCCAGAGCGATGCGTAACCTTTGGAAGCGCTCTTGCTTTGTGGCAAGAGGTAAATAAATCTAGGCACAAAAGAGCCACAAATATGCGTTATGCCAATTTGATTGACAGGCATATCGCACCTGAATTAAGCAACATCCGAATATCACAGATCAATACTGCCCTCCTCTCTGATTTCATGAATAGGAAACTCGAGTCTGGGCGTTTGGATGGTAAAGGCGGCCTTTCGCCTGCGTATGTCCGGAGTATTATGCTTGTCATCAATTCGGTCATAGAGTTTTCAATTGCAGAGTGTCTTTGTCCACCGGTCAAGATAAATATACATATGCCAGCAATGCAAAGAAAAGAGCTGGAGATACTGAATTCTTCTGATCAGGCAAGGCTTGAAACTGCTCTTCTTGCCGATCTAGACGAAACTTCTTTGGGGATATATCTCACCCTTCAAACCGGACTTCGTATAGGCGAGGTATGTGCTCTGCGTTGGTGTGATATTGACCTTGCCAGAGCAATCATTCATATTCGTTCGACAATTGCACGAGTTCGAGCCGCCAATAATGAGGTGTGCAGGAAAACGAAGTTGATTCGAGATACTCCAAAAACGAAAGCATCTACTAGAGATATCCCGATTGCAGAAAATGTAATGGAGGCTTTGAAAGTAGTAAAAAGGAAATGTCGTTCAGAATATGTAATATCTCCAACGGCTGAATTCGTAAGTCCGAGAACATTTGAATATCGTTTTCATAAGTTTCTTACAGAAAACAATATTCCTGATGTCAACTACCATGTGCTTCGACACACATTCGCAACACGGTGCGTCGAGGCTGGAGTTGACATTAAATCGTTGAGCGAACTGTTAGGCCACTCAAATGTTGCCATTACCCTGAACACCTATGTTCATTCTTCGATAGAGCGGAAACGAGAGGAATTGAAAAAGTTGAATCACATGGCATGAGAAATCTATTATGGTCAAATATGTGGTCCCAATCTTCCCCAAATTACTTATAAAATAAATGGATTTCGAAAGTACTGCGTAGAAGCAATTGTTCTACGCAAGAGTGCGCAATCCGTTTATTTTTTTGAATGACAATCAAACGCACGCTTGATTGAAATGTTTGAGGCGCTACCAACTAGGCGGTACTTGGAATAGGAGTAAGAATGGACAACTCTGATCGCAGAAAAGAAATACTGAATGTTTGCCTAGATACGTTTATCAATAAGGGGCTTTCGGAAACAACGGTTCGAGATTTGAGTACGGCGCTGAAACTTCAGTCTGGCGGTATTTATTATTGGTTTAAGGACAAAGATGAGGCCGTTGTTGCCTGCGCTGAAGAAGCGGCACTTCGTCTTGAGAATTTTTTGTTTTTCCCTGCACTCAAGGACATCAAAGATCCTGATAAAATGATGAAGCACCTAAAAATACGGGCAGACGAAATGCAACCGACTATGAAGTTCTTTGCAAGTGTATGCGCGTTGTCAAAGTACGAGGAGCGTATGCAGCCAGTGCTCGACCGTTTGGCGGAACGTTACGAAGCCTATGCACGGCGCTTTTCAAAAGAACTAAATTGTGATTTTGATGCGGTAGCTCCGTATGTGTACTTTGCAATTACTACAATTACTGATTATATGATCTTTGGAGAAGCCAAGTACATTTTCCCGCAGATTGAGTTAATCAAGACTGCACTGAAGGGCTTCTTACAGGAGAGTTTCAAATAGAGACGACGGAAGGGGGATAACTTCCTGTGATTCGCTATAAAGAAAAGGCGAAAGACTGCCAACTGATTGTAAAGGTAAGACTGCCATTTGGCCAATCGGTCAGTGATAATGATTTGGAGTTTTTCGCCCGAAAGTGTTTGAGGGGGTTTCTGAGGCCAAAACGTGTTCGAAGTAATACGCTTGAATATGTGGGGCCAATTGCGGTTCCTCTATATGACCGATTAAAAAAGCCTATCAGGAAGTACGATTTCTTCTTTCTGATAGAGCAAATCGTAGATGCAACGCAGAAACTTCAGAAAAATGCTCTTCCGTGGAACAAAGTGGTTTGGGACCTTCGCCATGCTTACATCAATGAAACAACAAAAGAAGTCCAACTCATCTATTTACCATTAGAAGACGTATCCGTACAGGTAAATATTATTGAGTTCCTTGAAAGCATTGTTTACTCAGCAAGCCCCGTAGATGAACGAGATTGCGATTTTGTTTCAAGATTCGTGTATTATCTCAAGAGTCTATCGAATTACGACCCTGAAAAGATTGAAGCATATATTGCACGGGAGGATCGGAGCATCGTAAATACCATTAAGAAACATACAACTGGCGGTAGTGGGTTCATGACCGATAAGCGCAAGGATTATTACGATCACTATGGGAACAGAGCTTCCAATGACGATGCGACAGATTTGCTTTCGGAGTCAGATGAGCTTACAGGACTGCTGCGGGATGATGAGGCAACAGGCTTGCTTGCAGATGATTCTGATGAGGCAACCGGACTGTTGAACGATGGTGATGAAGCAACAGGCTTGTTGAATGACGATGATGAAGCAACGGGGCTGCTGGCGGAAGAAAGCGTCCATTATCCTACTCTATATCGGGTTTTAACCGAAGAGCATATCAGCATTAACAAGCCCGTGTTCCGGCTTGGAAAAGAACGCAGCTATGTAGACTATTTTGTTACGAATAATAACGCTGTGAGCAGAGGACACGCAGACATTATAACAAGAGGTAATCGGTACTTTGTGCGGGATCTGAATTCCAAGAACAAGACTTTTATTAACGGTCAAGCAATTCCGGCACAGTATGAGTGTGAAATCTTCGATGGAAATCGCCTGACTCTAGGAAATGAAGAGTTTATTTTCAATACATAAGCAACAATAAAACCAAAGGAGACGAGATGATGCGATTTGCAGCAACGGCAGATACCGATATCGGTATTTCCAAGAATACGAATCAAGATAGTGTTCTTATAAAGCACGCATCGTATGACGGCGGCGAAGTGTTGCTTGCTGTGATATGCGATGGTATGGGTGGCTTAGCTAGAGGTGAGTTGGCCAGTGCAACAGTTATTCGAGCTTTTGCGAAATGGTTTGATGAAGAACTCCCGTATGAACTGGAAAATGTTGATCTAAAAGTCATTGGCGGAAAGTGGTCATTGATGCTGAAGGATCTGAATGTTCATATTTTAGAAGCATCAAAAAAATATTGCCGCAGCGGTGAAGCAATGGGAACAACCTTTACCGGAATCCTATTCGTTGGCGATCAGTACGTAATTGCTCACGTAGGTGACACTCGTGTATATCAGATTACTTCTGATATGAAGCAGCTTACAACGGATCAAACCTTCGTGGCTAGGGAAGTTAGCCGAGGAACGATGACTCTGGAACAGGCATTGCAAGATAAGCGCAGGAATATGTTGCTGCAATGCGTAGGAGCTTCCGATATTGTGGAGCCACAGGTTTTAACGGGCAAGACGGTAAAAGGAGCCTATATGCTCTGCTCCGACGGTTTTCGACATGAGATTACGGAACGGGAAATGTATGAATCCCTAAATCCCATAAATCTAATGAATAAAAAGGCTATGCACAGCAATGCAAAGTACTTGATTGAGCAAGTCAAGAGCCGCCAAGAGAAGGACAATATCTCCGTGGTTCTGATTAGAGCAGAATAAGGGGTGGCGGACATGACGCAGGTGGGAACAGTTATTGAAGGCAAATATGAAATACTGAAAGAAATCGGCCGGGGCGGTATGTCCGTTGTTTATTTGGCGAACGATACGCACCTCAACCGCAACTGGGCAGTTAAGGAAGTCAGGAAAAAAGGAAACGGGAAAAACGACGAGATCGTTGTGAACAGTTTGCTGGCTGAGGCCAATATGGTCAAGCGGCTAGACCATCCGGCACTGCCTCGAATTGTCGATATTATTGATAACGGCAGTACCATCTATATTGTGATGGACTTCATTGAGGGTGAGTCCCTAGACAAGATTCTCAACGAGTATGGGGCGCAGCCGGAGGATAAGGTGATCGAATGGGCTATGCAGATTTGCGATGTGCTTTCTTACCTCCATTCTCAGAAACCGCCGATTATCTATCGGGACATGAAACCGGCAAATTTGATGTTGAAACCAAATGGGAACATCAGCATTATCGACTTTGGTATTGCACGAGAGTATAAAGAACAGAATCTGGCGGACACTACAGTGCTTGGCACTAAGGGGTATGCTCCTCCTGAGCAATATAGCGGACAGACAGATCCGCGGTCAGATATCTTTGCTTTGGGCATGACAATGCACCATTTGCTGACAGGCATCGACCCCAGAAATGGAGAACCATATGCTCCGGTACGTCAATGGAACCCGGAACTTTCGGAAGGTATCGAGGCAATTATCAACAAGTGCGTGGAACCGGCGGCAGAGAATCGGTATCAAAGCTGTGCAGAATTACTGGTCGATTTGCAAGACCCAAGCAAGGTAACAAAGGGATGGCGCAAGAAGTTAAAGAGGAGATTGTTCTCTTTTGCTGGTGCTGCTGCGCTTGCAGTTGTGGCCGGTATTGCAGGGCTTGCATTAAATCTGGCTGCGACGCAAGTGAATAACCAAGATTACGACCTGAAGATCAATTCTTCCGATCCAACGGGATATTATGAAGCTATCACCATTTATCCAGCCCGAATAGACGCGTATAACAAGCTCATTGAATACTATAAGAATTATGGTGCAGAGAATGACAGCATTACCCGCATTGGAAATGAGATTGAAAAAAATGCTGACCAACTTGATACATCTCTTCCGGAAGTTGCCAAGCTGTACTACGACATTGGGAAATTATACTTTGCAGATTACGATGGCGCATTGAAGGCTAGAGCAGCTAATGCGAAGGGCTATTTTGAAGTAGCAGCAGGCGGTACAGCGAACTTTGACAAGAAGGGCATTGCTTCCTGCTATTATTCCATATGTAAGTTCATGACAAGCCAGAGCACAACGTCAGAACATGCGTTATCTGACTACACAGAACTTTTCAACGAGATTAGTCAGGCAATGAGTGTTGTCGAGAAAGCTGATGACAACGAAGCGAATTACGATAAGATTTCCCTCTACTATGTGACGGTCCTGCTTATCAATGACCAGTCCAAGTATATGGCAGGAGTGGGTTTTGACCAGCAGGAAGCATTGAGTATGATGGAAAGCGCCTACAAAAAGTCTGTAGCCATTACATCAACGCTTCCCTATGTTACTGATCTACAGGACAAAATCAAAAGCGACTATCAGACGTTTGTGACCTCTGTAAACAACAACTACAATGAGGTTGCTAAACGTCAGAATGGAGGCAATTAAATGGCTGAAACACTGTCAATGTTGTCAATTATCTCCTTCATAGTTGCTGGTGTGGCGCTTGCAGTAGCCATTTTCCTGTGGATATTCTTTAAGATTCCTCGTGTTATTGGGGACTTGAGCGGTCGCAATGCAAGGAAATCTATTGCAAGAGTTAGAGCTAGTAATGAAAAATCGGGAGATAAGTCCTACCGACCGAGTGCGGCAAATGCGGCAAGAGGAAAACTGACCAGCACAATGCCACAAACACAACCCGAGCAGGCGACGGAAGAAATAAAGCCTGTTGGAGATATGCCAGAAACTGGTTTGCTTGCCGAAAATAGAGCCAAAGGGACGGAAGAATCAGGCACAGAGCTATTGGCCAAAGAAGAACCAACAGGAGTTCTATTTGACGAAAATGCCACAGAACCGCTTACAGACCATCCCAATGGAGTCAAGCAGCACGTCGTCAGAGGAAAAAAGCTTCAGATGATTGAGGAAGTCATACTGATTCATACCGACGAGGTGATTGAATGAGTCGCGGGCGATATGAGTATCGGGTTAAAGAAATTTGCTGGTTATTCTGGATAGCTGTTGGATGCTTTGCAGCACACGCTATAAGTTACCTTTTGATGCCTGCGGCTATGAGGACATTCGAGAATAATGGATCTAAGGGATCACGGATGTTGGTGGGTTGCATATTTTGGCTTCCGCTATTATTAGGTTACATTTTAGTTATTCTTGCAAATTTGGAAAGAAAAACATTTATTCGCTCTCGACTAGATGGAGATATCTCCATGCAGTGCCATATGGGAGTTGTTACTTTCTTTTCAAATACTCCGGCAGTTATTGCCGATGCTACACTGCTGGCAGGAAGCATTGCACTGGTAATTATCTATTTCTGCGACGTGGCAAATCAATACATTACCTATGTAATGCTGGCGATTGTAAGTTTCTCATTAAATATGCACGGGCTGTTTAATGGGAGAATATATAAAACCACAAAATATAAACGAACGAGGAGAGTCGAAAATCATGAGTAATGCAAAGACAAGCATCTCTCGCAGATTTCTAGCAGCTTTACTGTCGTTTGTGTTGGTATTGGGTTTGTTGCCTACCTCAACACTCACGGCATTTGCTGCCACGGCGGAGCACCCAGATGCGATCACTGTTTCTGTTACAGATCAGGACGGTAAAGCCCTTGCGGGCGTGACGGTTGCGTACAGTGTTAGCTCCACAGCAAACGGAGATGATTATGCATCCGGAACCGTTACAACCGATGCAAATGGCTGCGTCGAGGTTTTGGCAAAAGATAAGTACGTTGCTGACGATCTTACCTTATCTGCAACTGCTGCTCTGACGGATTATGTATATGCTGACGGCAGCGGAAGAATTGAGGGGGCTGCAATTACTTCGGATACGCAGGACTTCGTAATTCAGCTTCGCAGCACCAAGATTCCTGGGGTAACGGTTGCTGCAAACAGCGGGCTTGTATATCAAAAAGGCACGGCACAGAGTTTGGTAACCGTAGCTGGAATTAATGAGCAGACTGATACTGTCATCTACAAAATTGACGGTGAAGATGTTGCCGAGCCAAAGCGGGAAAATGCCGGTACATATGCTGTTGAAGTAACGGTTCAGAGAGACGGTTATTCAGATTTTGTGTTCTCTGAGAATGTTACCATTGCGAAAGCGGAGATTACCGATATTGTTATTGCAGAAGTAACTGCTCCATACAATGAGAAAGATCAAAACATTGTGGCGCTGACAGGAAAATTCTTGAAGGACGATGATGTGCACTGGTATGTCAACGGCAGCGATACTGGCTCTGCTGAAATTCCACAGGCAATCGCTGTTGGTAAGTACGCAGTTCGGCTTACAGTAAACCGTGGTAATAACTACGAACTCTTCGACAAAACCGTAAACTCTGAGATTGTCCTCGGAAACATTGACCTTGGTGATTTGAAAATTACCGCTAATGAGCTCACCTATAACGGAAATGATCAGGAAGCGATTACTGTAAATAACCAGGGAGACTACACCTTGCAGTATCGTCTTAGCGAGACGGATACTTGGAAAGAATACGACAAGGCCGGAAACTCTGTTCCTATGGTGAAAAATGCGGGTGATTACACTGTTTATATTAAGGCTGTCAAGGATAGCTATAATGATAAAGAGTATCCTGAATTTCCGTTGAATGTTCATGTCGAGAAGGCAGAGCAAAGCCTTGCATTTAATCATTACACAGGGACAACAGGTACAGATCAGATTTCTGGCGAAGTTCCCTATGGTAAAACATACGATTTTGCTGCAACCGATAGCAAATCACTTGCAGGCGGCTCCATCTCCTATGAAATTGAGACGGATGAGGAGGATATCGCTTCGATTAATGCAGAAACCGGTCTGCTGACTGTTAATTATCCTGGAACAATTACAGTTAAAGCTACGCTTACCGGAAACGATAATTACAAGGACTGTGTGATTACATATACCCTGGACGTTTCTGGTGCTGTTGCTGCAGAAGGTAACTACATCTATTTCGAAAGGGGCGAAGTGAGCTATACTTTAGGCACGGATTCCACGATTTCCACTCAAACTGCCACAAAGAGGAACAACAAAATCCGGGGTCAGATTTCTTATACACTTGATCAAGAACCGGGCGTACGCATTGGTTTATATGATGGAAAGGTTACTGTCACCGATTATGATGCGCTTGCCGATGCCATCCGTAAGACAACGGACGGAGTGCTCAAATTAACCGTTACCGCTACGAAGCCAAAAAGTGGCAGGTACGACAAAGATACGGCAAGATACATTATCACAGTCAAGTTCGAAGAAACACCCAGCGATCCGTATACACTTCCGGAAGTCGATGGGTGGAACGGATGGTACAAGTCAAATGTAATTGTTACCCCTAAAGAGGGCTACGAAATTGCACAGGCAGCATCTTCCGCGTTTTCGGCTACTACGGTATTGACGAGCCAAGGTGCGGATGCTCGATATGTGTATCTGAGAAATTCGGCAACCCGCGGTATTACAGACCGAATTGCAGTTAACATTAAGATTGACACTGTTAAACCAGATGCTGCTAAAATGAAGATCTCCTATTCGGAGTCTGTCATGGACAAGGTTCTTTCCGCGATTACCTTTGGCTATTATAACCCCAGCGTTACCGTTACTTTTACAGCAGAAGATGAAACGTCCGGCTTGAACTATCTTGACTGGAAATATACACGGCAGGATGGAGCCAGCACGGCAAACCTTGCTGAAGAGAGCGGAACCCTGACTTTTGTTGATGGAAAAGCAGAACTAACTCTGACAGGGTCTGATGTGAAACAGTATCGGGGTAATTTGTCCTTTATTGCAACGGATAATGCTGGGAATACCAGTGATCTTAAGACGGATACGGATCATGTTATCGTTGTTGATACGATTGCCCCGACCCGTGAGGTATCCTATGCTGCCCCCAAAACAGAACTCGATGGTAAAAAGTATTTTGACGGCGACGTTGAACTGACATTCACCGTAACTGAAACCAACTTCTATGAAGAGGACTTTGCGGTTCGGGTATCCAAGAATGGCGGAGCAAAAGAACGGGTCTATCCGACTTGGGAAAAATCTGCGGAAGCGGATAATGTCTTCATTGGCAAGTACACCTTAGCCGGTGATGGGGATTATGTGGTTTCTGCTGAATACAAAGATCGCTCCAGTAATCAGATGCAGGAATATCAGTCTGATGTGCTTGTTATTGATACGATCAATCCGGTCATTGAATTCTCCTACAATGAGGCAAAACAGGAGACAACAATCATTGTAACCGAGCATAACTTCCGTCCGGAGGATATCGTTGCAACGGTGACGGCAACGGATGTGAATGGAAATCCGGTCAGCAGCAATGATTTGAATGCCGAATTGCACTCTGATAAGTGGACGCATGATGGAGATACGCACACCTTTACGACTGCTAATTACGCAAACGGTATCTACACAATCAAATTTGATTATGTGGATTTGGCCAAGCGGACTGGTACGTTTACAACGGATGCGTTTATTGTTGACCACGATAGCCCATCGGCTCCGAAAATCAGTTACAGTGAATCTCTGCTTGATACGGTGCTCGGCAGTATCTCCTTCGGCTTCTACAACCCAACAGTGGATGTAAAATTTACATCTTATGATAGCTTTAAGGGTGTAGACTACTTTACTTGGTCCTATGTGAAGCAGACCGGAGCCAGCGATGTTATTGTTAAACCTTCCGATTATAAAGAAGCGAAGGTTGCTGCGCAGCAGGATAGTTCGGACATGTCGAAATATACGGCGACAATTACACTTCCTTTACACGAAGCTGAACAGCTTCGTGGCAGCATTGCAGCAACGGCAACCGACAAGTACAGCAATGTCAGTGAAAAGACAACTGATTCCGGTAAAGTGATTGTCGTAGACACGATTTCCCCTACCATGACCGTGGAATACAGCGCAGAAAGCAATAAGGTCGGAACTACGCTCTATTACGGCAATGACAAGAGTGGTAAGGCAGAAATTACCTTCAAAGTTACTGAGGCGAATTTCTTCGCGGAAGATGTAGTTGTAAAGGTTTCAAGAAATGGTGAAACTGCCGTAGCTGTTTCGCCGTCTTGGACAGATGTAAGTGCGGATGAGCATATCGGAAGATATACACTTTCCGGCGACGGCCATTATATTGTGTCTGTTGAGTATAAGGATCGTTCCAACAATGAGATGGCATCCTATACCTCTGATATGATTACAATCGATACCATCAAGCCGGTAATCAATGTTGTTTACCAAAACAACATGAAAATTGATACGCTGAGGGACAATGATGGAAACAGTCGGGACTACTTCGACAAGACGCAGACGACGGTTGTTACCATTACCGAACACAATTTCAATCCGAAAGAGGTCAATTTCCAAATCGTTGGGAAAGATGTCGCAGGCGAAAATCGCAATGTCAACGACCTGATTTCCATGTCTGAGTGGAGATCCAACGGTGATGCTCATGTTATCACGATCACCTATTCTGGTGATGCAAATTACACCTTTGATGTAGATTACAGTGACCTTGCGAAGAACGCTGCCGAAGATTATGCAGCAGATCATTTTACTGTCGATACGGTAGCACCTCGGGTTACTGGCGTTTCCTACAGCACAAGCATCTTGGAAACGGTACTTTCTAACATTACCTTTGGTTTCTACAATGCGAAGATGACTGTCACCATCACAGCGGAAGATGATACAGCCGGTGTTCACAAGTTTGATTACAGCTATCTGACGGCTGCTGGGGTTAGCTCAGTCAACGCCCAGCTTCTGAATCAGGCTATAGATGAAGCTGATATCAAATACTCCAATGGCGGTAAAACAGCTAGCATGACCTTTGAGATTCCCAAGATGGTTCTCGGAAGCGATAACCAGTTTAACGGAACTGTGGAATTTGACGTCATTGACCGTTCCGGCAACATAGTTGAGCAATCTGAGAGTAAGCGCATTGTCGTAGATAATATCGCGCCTACTGCAACAGTTGCTTACAACACGCCCGTTAATGAGGAAAATGGCATTTCCTACTATGATGGCGACATCCACGGAACGATCACAATCAATGAGGCAAACTTCTATGCAGACGATGTTTCTGTGCTGGTTTCCAGAGATGGTGGTACAGCACAGGCGTTGGCGACTTCTTGGTCTGATGGCAGCGTAGATACCCACGTTGGTACGTTCACACTGACGGATGATGCGGATTACATTGTAACGATTAATTATCGTGATAAATCCGGTAACGCAATGACTGAGTATCGGTCCAACCAACTTACAATCGATACAAAGATTGAGGAGCCTACCTACACAATTAATGGGGTCGCAAAATCTGGAGACAATGGTGGCGCATACAAGGATGCAGCAAATATTGGTTTCAGCTTTGAGGATCAGAATTTCGATACGCAGACTGTTAAGCTGATTCGCACCCGTTTCAACGAGACCAAGGATGTCACAGCGGAGTTTGTCAAGGTGGGGCTTAACGATAAGGGTGGCTCTGGTTCCTTTGATATTGCTAAGAAGGTTGACAATGATGGTATCTATGTCTTGACCGTCACGATGAAGGATAAGGCCGGACATTCTACCGAGTCGCATGTGAAGTTCACCATTAACCGCTTTGGTTCTGTCTACGAATACAGTGACTATTTGAGTTCCCTTATCAAAGATGGCGGGCAGTATATTGCTAAGAACGGTGATGCTGCAATTACGGATGACCTTGTCATTACTGAGTACAATGCAGACAGAATTGTGAGAGGCTCCCTGAAGATTGTAATTACCAGAGATGGTGAAACAATCGACACAAAGTTTGCTGCAAATCCCGAGGCCTCCGACAGCACAGCAATCGGCTCCTCCGGCTGGTATCAGTATGTATATACCATCAGCAAGGATAACTTCATTGAGGATGGCGTGTACAATATCACAATCACCTCTGAAGATGCCACCGGTAACACATCCACAAGTGTTCCTGACAACTCTATTGACAAAAACGGCGACAAGATCCTCGATGTAATGACCTTTACGGTGGATACTACTGCACCTGAGATTAGAAACATTGTTGGCTTGGATAAAAAAATTGTCAATGCGCAGGAGCAGCTTGTCAAGTACACTATCGTCGATGTCGGTGGTCTAAAACAGGTTGAGGTTGTAGTCAACGGCCAGACTGTGGACACAATTACGGACTTTGGCGATGATCTGAACAGCTTTTCTGGTGAGTTTACACTAAGTGAAAGCAATGATGCGCAGACGGTTCAGATTAAAGTTACCGATCTTGCTGGAAATATCACGGATACCGCATCTGATGACTTCAACCCGGGTGAACTGTATGTGTTCAACGATGTGATTACTGTTTCTACGAACTTCTTCGTTCGCTGGTATGCAAATACCGCCCTGTTCTGGGGCTCCATTGGTGGCGTTGTTGTCGTGACGGCAGCAATTTGGATTCTTATTGCAGCTAAGCGCAAAAAGAAAACCGAAGAGAAGTAACGTTCATTAACAAAAGGAAACCGCTCTGCCCGTGCTTGATGCACGGGCAGGCGGTAAGCCCTTTGTTAGAATTTGAATTATGAACTTTCATAGTTCAAATTGTGGCAAAGGATTTTTGGCGGAAGGGTTATGCAGTATGAATTCACTAACTACAAATGGAAAACTGACAGAAATGGAGTGCGGCGCAAATTTTGCGGTCATTCTTAAAGATAATGCCTTTTTCCTCCCTACAGAATATAAGGTACTTCAAAGTCAAAAAGATGGTTGCTTTGTAAAATGTATGAGGATGTTGTATAACGGGAAAACGGAATTATACTACTTTGCCGGAGAACTAAAGTCTCTCTCATCCCTGTTATCCACAATCGATGCCGAACGTTTCCTGACTGTTCTTTGTAATTTGCTTGGAGCAATTATTAATGTACAAAGCAATGGCTTTCTAACTTGCAGGAACATCGATGCATCCTTTGAGAGAATCTATATTGATCCTAATACTTACAAAGTAAGCTTAGTCTATCTTCCGCTTAAAGAGCACTTATTTGATGATGATACTGCATTCGAGAATGAAATCCGGACATCTTTGGTTAAGCTAATCGCTGGATTAGCCGCTTTATCGACGCAGAAAATGATGCAGGTTTCTGCTGACCTGCAAAACGGATCGTTGAATATAGAAAGCTTGTACGCAAAATTAAGTGGTAAGGTTGCTTCAGTTCAAAATGATAGTAGCACACAAGGAAACAGTGCCGCCTCTGGTTGCAGGTTGAAATTCATTGCAATGAATGCTCCTGCAAGGTTTGAGATTGTGGTGAATAAGAGTGTTTTCATGATTGGGAAGAAAGACACAAACGACGGAGTTATCACTTTTAATAAGATGATAAGCCGTGTTCACTGTAAAATAACCAGTAGCCGAGGCCAATATTGGATTACAGATTTACAGAGTTCTAATGGAACATTCATTAACCATGCAAGACTCCAGTCCAATCAACCATACGAGTTGAAGAACGGGGACATCGTTCGACTCGCAAATTCTGATTTTCAGGCTGTAATCGATTAAAGGAGATGACGGAATGCCCAAGGCACGTGTAATCGTTGCGGACACTGATATAAACTACATCATTCCGTTGCAGCTCAAGTTTGCAGAGGAGTTCTTTGATGCGATAGATTTGGAGATTATTTCTGATAGAAGCTATTTCGAGGAATTGTTTGCATCGCCGCAGAAAGCCGATATTCTTGTTGTATCGGAGGAGTTGTATGACACTTCCCTTCAACGCCATAATATCAGCAATATCTTCTTGATGACGGAACAATATGAGGAAAATCAGACTGCAGAGCTGAACGTAAATCGGATTTTCAAGTATACCAGCATCAAAGAGATTTTTAATGAAATTATCGGCAAAAGTGCCAGTGAGTTGAAGATCCAAAAGGAGAACCAGAAACCCAAAATTGTGCTAGTTTATTCCGCCTGCGGTGGTACGGGAAAAACAACAATTGCCCTGGGTATTGCTGCCGCTCTTACACAGAACTATAAAAAGGTTTTGTATATCAATGCAGCCAGATTGCAAACGTTCCAGTGCCGGATGGAGAACCAGACACCTATTACAGCGAATGATGTGTATGCCAAGCTTGGTAGTTCTGATGAAACCATATACGATGAAATTAAACACATTGTGCGGCACGAAGATTTCTTCTACCTGCCGCCATTTAAGGCAGCAATAATGTCCTTGGGTATAGAGTATTCAATTTATTCCAATATTGCTTCTTCCGCAAAAAAGAGCGAAGAATTTGATTTTATTATTGTTGATGCTGATAGTACATTTGACGAAGATAAAGCTGCACTTTTGGGCCTTGCAGATAAGGTGATTATCGTAACGGAACAGTCTCTAATGTCTGTAACATCGACCAACAGGCTGGTATCCAATATTAACAATAGTGAAACGGATAAGTACTTGTTTGTATGTAACGACTTCTCAAAGGATGAGGATAATTATTTGATATCGCCGGATGTGACGATGAAATTCACGGTAAGCGAGTATATTGAACATTTCGCACATTGTGAAAAGATGTCTATTGCTGAGTTTTCAAAAAAGACGAGCATTCAGAAGACAGCGTTCCTTGTGATATAAGGTGGAGATAATGATGGATAAAGAAACGGCAATTGTTGAATTTGAGATGGTAAAGAAGAAATTGTGCGTAGATATTGAAGTGCCTATTAATATATCTGCGGACGAATTGGTTAAATCTCTGAATATTGCGTACTCATTAGGCATAGAAACAGCCAATCCAAGGAACTGCTTTATTCAAGCAGAAAACCCCATTGCGCTACTCAAAGGGAACCGTTTATTAAAAGATTTTGGTATTCACAATGGCTCTATACTAAGATATACAAAGTGAGGATCCGACTATGAAGTATGGATATATTGTAAAAATAACGGGGCAAAACATATATAATGAGGCTCAACTTGCCACGTCTATGACCGCCTATTCAGTAGGCACACGAATCGAGTCTGATTTAAGATTTAGAAAGGATTTCTTTTTTGAAGAATTTGAGCTGTCATTTCGGAATCAAAACGGCAAGTGGAGCATCACTTGCTCTGACAACATTTTCCTGGATTTTGGCGATATTAGAAAACTGGCAACAAAGCAGCTAAACCATGGGGACATATTTTCGGTTAAATACCAAGAATCCGGAAACGAAATTTTTAAGATAGAATTTTTGCTGGATTTTGATAACGAAGAAAAGGATTATACCCGTATTGTGGATATTCAAAATATCGAAAGGATAGTTATCGGAGCCCCTGATGGAGCAAATATTCACCTTACGGGGGAGTATCTTAATAAAGGGTGCTTTGAGTTAGTAAAAAAATCTGTGCATGAATATGGATTAAAAATACTAACTCCGGGATATGGCATTTATCATAATGGCATCGCGGTGAAAAATCTAACAACTGTATATGATGGCGACTTTATATCCATCGCCAATTACAGTTTTTATCTTAAAGGCCATAGCCTTTACACCAGTAAAACTGTTGAGATTAACGGATTGGATTATCGTGATGTAGAAGCACAGAATGACTATCCGAAGTTTAACAGAAATACGAGGCTAAAATCCACGATAAACGAGGAAAAAATAGAGGTTCTAGACCCGCCCAAACAACCTCAAAAACCCACGGGAAATATTTTTTTACAACTACTCCCTGCGTTGGCAATGATTGCACTAACGATTGTTGTGCGCGGATTTATGGGGAATAGCACAAACTCCAGCTTTATCATTTTCAGCGTTTGCTCTATGGCACTCGGAATAGCTACTTCGGTTGTTTCGATGATATCGGAGAGAAAGAAGTATAAAAGGGAAGCTGCGGAACGAGTCGAAAAGTACAATGCCTATATTAACAAAAAAAGAGAGCAAATCTCACAGTATAGATCTGATGAGCTGAGTCGGTTAAATAACCTATATATCGCGCCACAGGAAGAGTTAGAGAATATTTGCGGTTTTTCCGGGGACATTTTTGATAAAGTTATTGACGATGATGACTTTCTACGGGTACGCCTCGGCTTAGGAACTGTGGAAGCAAGGCGGAAAATCTCGTATAAAAAGCAGGAGAAGTTTGAGTCTGAAGATGAATTAGCGACTCTGCCGGAGGAGGTATCAAATGATTTCCGATATATCGACAATGCGCCGATTACACTGGATCTTAAGAACAACAATGTCGTTGGGGTAGTTGGCCAATCAAGTGAATGTTATCTCTTTGTAAAGAATATTTTGTTAGATATTGTAGCGAGACACTATTTCAAGGATGTGCAGGTGTTCTTCCTGATCAGCGATTCTGATGTCGAAAAGTACTCCAACTGGCTGAAATGGCTTCCACACATTGTTGATGAGCAAACAAATACAAGAAATATAGTATATAGTGCAGATAGCAAGTCGTCGGTTTTTGAAAGAATGTATGTCGAGTTTGGTAAGCGGCTTACTTCAGGTGAGACATGCCAACCGCACTATGTTGTTTTTGTACTGAATGACTGGGGCATCAAAACACACCCTGTTGCTCAGTATATTCCCAATGCACAAAAATGCAATGCTTCCTATTTCTTCTTTGAGAATGAAAAAAAGGATCTTCCGCTTTGGTGTAGCAGGATTATCACGCTTGATTCTCATTGCTCTGGAGTGATGGTTTCTTCCGGAGATAGAGATCGTGTTGAAAGATTCACATATGACCCAATTGACGATGTGCAGCTACTTGAAGCAGCAAAAAAGCTCTCCCCTGTCTACTGTGAGGAGATTAGCCTTGAAAATGCACTGACAAAAAACATTACGTTATTCGAAATGCTCAACATTTTAGGTGTTGATGATATCGACCTCAAACGCAATTGGGCGCAAGCGGAAATATATAAAACAATGGCGGCACCTTTAGGCGTAAAAACGAAGGATGAAATCGTTTATTTGGATTTACATGAAAAAGCTCATGGACCTCATGGCTTGGTCGCTGGCACAACAGGGTCGGGCAAGTCTGAAATTCTTCAAACTTATATATTGTCGATGGCGATCCTTTATCATCCGTATGAAGTCGGGTTTGTAGTTATCGACTTTAAGGGCGGCGGCATGGTCAACCAATTCAAGAACCTTCCGCATTTGATCGGTGCTATTACCAATATTGATGGCAAGGAAATCAACCGTTCCTTAATGTCGATTAAAGCAGAACTTGAGAATCGCCAGCGTATTTTTGCGGAAAGCAACGTCAACAATATCAGTAATTATATAAAGCTGTATAAGGCAGGCAAGGCAAATATACCAATTCCTCATCTGATTATCGTGGTTGATGAGTTTGCGGAGTTAAAAGCGGAACAGCCTGAGTTCATGAAAGAACTGATTTCTGCGGCGCGTATAGGACGCAGCTTAGGCGTTCACCTTATTTTGGCAACACAAAAGCCGGCAGGTCAGGTTAATGAGCAAATCTGGTCAAACTCCAAGTTCAAGCTTTGTTTGAAAGTGCAAACCAAAGAGGATAGTAACGAGGTATTAAAGTCTCCATTGGCAGCCGAAATAAAAGAGCCTGGACGAGCTTATTTGCAAGTCGGAAACAATGAGATCTTTGAGCTGTTTCAATCTGCATATAGTGGGGCGCCCGCTCGGGGTGAAGATGCTACTGCCGAAAAGGAATTTGTGATTTCCGAAGTTGATCTTCAGGGTAAACGGCACACTATATTTCAGAAAGTTGCAACTCACCAGAATAATGTTGTTGCTACGCAGTTGGATGCTATTGTTGAGTATGTAAAAATATACTGTGAAAATGAGGGAATCCAACGGCTGCCCAACATCTGTCTCGCACCTCTTGAAGATATCATTGATTATACAAACTATGGTCGCGCGACATCGGGTGCCTTTGCTGTGCCAATTGGTATCTATGATGATCCAGGACACCAAGCGCAGGAAGTTGCAATATTGAATATTTCTGCTGGAAATACAGTTATTATCGGCTCGGCACAATATGGCAAAACGAATCTATTGCAACTCATAATTCGCTCTTTGTCCGAAAACTACAGTCCTAGAGAGTTAAATATTTATATTTTAGATTTTGGTTCAATGGCACTCCGATCATTTGAAGGACTTCATCATGTCGGTGGTGTAGTTGTCTCAAGTGAAGATGAAAGGGTTAAAAATCTATTTAGGCTTTTGTCCAAGGAAATTACTGTTAGAAAGGAAAAGCTTGCACATTTAGGCATTACTTCATTCAACTCGTATGTTGAAGCGGGATTTGATGATATGCCGTACATTGTCTTTATGATAGACAACTTTATTGCGTTCAAGGAACTATACCCAGATTATGAAGATGACATGTTAAGACTGTGCAGAGAAGGAATTTCATTGGGCATAAGTGTTCTGGTCACCTCGTTGCAGACTAATGGAATCAGTTATAAATACATGAGCAATTTCTCCAATAGAATTTGCTTATACTGCAACTCCAATGACGAGTACAGTACGCTCTTTGACAGATGTCGCATTGAGCCAAAGGCAGTCCCCGGAAGAGGGCTAATTCAAATTGAAAAACAGATTTTTGAAGCGCAAACTTATCTTGCATTTGCCGGAGAACGGGAAATAGACCGCGTGAAAGCAATTCAAAGCTACGTAAATGCAAACAACAGTAAGCACCCGGATGAGTTTGCAAAAGCAATTCCCTCTATTCCAAAACTGCTGGATAAAATGTATGTTATTCGCAATGCCCCTGAGCGCAAGCCCTATCAGATGGTCGTTGGTCTTGACTATAATTTTGTTGAGTTTCAATTTCTTGACCTGTCTCGTGTGGTTACCGTTGGTATTGCTGGAAGAGAAAGGAGCGGAAAGACAAATTTGACAAAACTGGTTTTTGATTATTGTCTTTCTACTGTGTTCGATTACCCAACCAAAGCATACATTATCGACGATTATGGTCAACAACTGAAGCAGTTTTCCTCGTACGGATTTGTTGAGAGATACACAGTAGATCCGACTGCACTGGATGTCATTTTCCCTGAGATAGAAGAAGAATTGAAACATAGAAAAACCATGCTTCAAGAAAACGGCTCGGAGTTTTTGGAGCAGGAGCCGCTGATTGTCTGTGCAATTGAGAATCAGGCGATTTTTGAAAATGGGACACTTTCAAAGCAGACGATTGAGGTCTTTAAGCGAATAATCACGAGCTATAAACAGCTGAAAGTGTTGTTTATCTTTACTAACATACCAAATGTTAGTATTGCATATAGCTCGGCGGAGATGTTGAAGCAAATGAAAGATTTGAACACATTGTTCATCATGGAAGATCTGTCAAACGCTAAACTTGTCGACTTTAATGCTGCTGTTTTGAGACAAAATAAGAAACCTATTGAGCTTGGGGATGCATACAGAGTTCTTTCTGATGGAAGCGTTTCCAAGATCAGAATAGTAAAATCCAGTGAGGGGAGCGAAGAATAATGGCTTACACGGGAGTTGAATACCTTGACACCCAAAAGCTCTTGGATGCTGCTAACAAAGTTGATGGGTGCATAAAAGAGTACAAAGAAATTATTAAAAAGATTTCTACGGTTACAAGCGATTTAATTGCAAGCTGGTACGGAGAAGGGCGTAAAGAATTTGAAAAGGATTACAGCACGATTTATCAGCAACTTACCGATATTAGCGACATTATGTATGATCTCTACGACTCGCTTGTTGACTCTGATGCGACTTATGTTCAGACCGATGAGGAAATAGCTAAAGGCTTGACAATGGGAGGTTAACGATGGGATTTGCTAATTTACAGACTCTTGAAAACAGGCTATCCTCTCTAAAATCAAACCTATCGAGTTATAACACTCAGCTCGATAAACAGAGAAGGAGAAAAGAAAACATCGAGTCAATTATTAAAGAAATGAAGCGCATTTGTAGCAATCGGACAGACGATGTGAACACACACCTTAATAAGATGATTAACAATTATGAAGATGCTGCAAAAGGGGTTGCATCCACATCTACACTTCTCTCTACGACAACCACTGATAAGGAAAAAGATATTTCAGAAGATGATAGCATGAGCAATGCATTGTCACAACTTCAATCAGAATTGAACGATGTATGCCGCAAAATTGGCGAGTTAGAAGGCGAGATTCAGGTATGTAAATCCCAAATTTCCACTTGTGAATCATCAATAAGGTCTGAAAAAAGAAATATTGCGCAGGATTATCAGCGACAGTTTAATAGTGCTCAAGCAAGAGTGAATACTGCTGATGCTGCGTGCAAAGCTGATCCGACAAATGTGCAGTTAAAGCAGGAATTTGACAGAGCTTGTCGCGCACGAGATTCTGCAAGAATAACCTACAATAAATATAAGGGTTGGCTGTAGAGGAGAAAGCAATCATGAGTAGTGTAACTATAGACTATGATAAACTAAGCACTATTTCCAGAAACGCCAATAGTGCGGCTTCTCGCATGAACGACTATATTAACGACCTTACAAAAAAGGTTACAGGCAAATATGGCGAGATAGCAGGTGGTTCCACATCAAAAACCCAGAACAGCGAGTACTATGTCAATCAGAAGATATCACAGTTAAGGGCAAAGAAGGATCAGTATACTTCATTTGCAACTGCGGTGAATTCTCTTTCCGCCAAAGCTCAGGACATAGACAAAGATGTTGCAAAGAAAATCAGAGCATCCAAAGACCAGTTTGTTGATAAGCATGATTACATCAGTACGGACTGGTGGACGGATATCAAAAACTGGTTTATTGACCTGAAGAACTCTTGCCCGTTATTTAATGCGATTGGTCAGTTGATTGAGAATACCATTACCGAACTTAAGAATCTGTGGGCTGACCTAAAGTACTGGTATAAATGTGGTGGCGGCAAAGAAATCATTGGTGTTGTTTTGGCAGTTGCTGGCGCTGTAGCTGCGGTTGTAATTGCAATTTGTGCCTGTGTACCGCCAATCTGTGGTATCGTAGCCGTTTGTGCGGCTATTGGCGCAGTTATTGCAGCGGTAAACTCCATAGTGAATGTCGTAACGTCAATTAAGGCAAAACAGGCCAAAGATAATGGAGATCCAGCATGGGCGAAAATATACGGAGATCAGGACACAGCTCAAGATGTTCTCAGAGAAACTAACTTTGGTGATGGAACGCTTAATCGTCTATCTTACGGTGCGGCGACTACAATTGATGTGGTCCAAACAGTGTGTGACATTGTAGCAGTTTATGATGGGCTTAAAAACATTAAGAATGTTTTTAAGGAAATCAAGGTTTCTGCGCAGAAAGGTAAAGTGAGTTTTGGGAAAAGACTAAAGCAATACTTGTTCAATTCCGACAGTTACATGAAGGGCAGTGATGGCAAAGCATTGAAATGGCGTGATGTCCTTCAAAAACGAGGAAAAATTCGAACATTGCGAACGGATAGCATAATGTATAGGGCAACCACAGCCAGAACTATTGATCAGTACAACAAGACTCTAACGACTGCTCAAAAAATAGCTGGAAAAATTACAAAGTATGCAAAACACAGCTCTAATATTGTGAAGTATTCTCAAAAATTCTTTGACTATACGCTTGATGGAGATGCATCGTGGAAAAAGATTGGGAAAGACGTTTACAAAGGTGTCAGTAAAAAGTTTAAACTTCCGGATACTATCTCAAAGCTATACGACTTGAAAGACAAAAACTGGAAGTCATTTATAAATGACTATAATGGTTTTAGGGGCCTTGAGGGTTTAGCCGGGTAGGAGGTTTACACATGAACACATTTAGTCCAAGCCTATCGAAAAGAAAGAACATCTTAAAGACGATAAGCCATTCTCACTCACAGTGGAAAGGGCGTATTTTCCTTGCAGGAGTCCTAATCCTACTTGCTCTTGGAATTTTAAGCTACACCGTAGTCCTACTTGTTAATCACCGTACTTCTACATTTGGTATTTTCATCTTTCTTTGTGCTGGTGTATGCCTTGCGTGTGTTCCATTTTTTATTGGACTGTCTGTAAAGAACACTGCAAAATTTAAATGTGCGTTGCCGTATTCCAGCTATGCAAACGCATCATTGTTGTTGGGCGAAGATGCTTTGGAATATGTTTTTTGGAGGGTTGGCCCGCGTGAGCCAGCAGCCTACAGCAGTAAGCATGCAGTTTATAAAGATGAAGACAAATTCATTTATAGAATCAACAAAGAAAATATTAATTCCATTGATATTAAGGAAAACATTTGCAAAATCAAAGGAAACGGAAGTGTTCAAATGCCAGAATGGGCTGAGGAAGATTCAACAGTCAAAAAGACAAGTAAGGAATTCTCCTTTATAATGGCGTTTGAACAAGGAGATGTAGCCAAAATCATTGCTGAATGGAGGATATAAAATGGCCAATTCGGAAAGCGTGGAATATTTAAACCAAGCACGGTATTTTGTCGGCGTGGAACAGTACAATGATGCACTTGAATACATTAACAAGGCAATCGCAACTGACAAGCTCAATAAGGAATTGTATGTTCAGAAGAGTATTATATTGGCAAATTTAGACCAGTATACAGAGGCTATTGGAGAACTGAAAAATGCCCTAAAGATTGACAGGGCTTATGCAGAGGCCTATTTCCATCTTGGAAATCTTTACTTAATGACTGGAGAACAAGCCCTCGGACTCGAAAGCTATAACAAGGCTATTGCTAACGGGTTTGATGATTCGCAGATATTCTTTAATCTTGGCCTTATGTATGAAGAAGACGGCAATGATGAGCTTGCCATCAGGAACTATACGAAGGCAATTTTGAAAGATCCTTTGCGTGTGGACGCAAGAGTGCGGAAAGCAAAGATCTTTATAGCAAACGGGAAGCAGCAGGAAGCATTGGAAACGCTTGATGAGCTGATCTTGGCAGATCCCGACCTTTACGATGGATACCATCTCAAAGCGCTTCTGCTAGCAGATATGGGGAACCTAGATGGGGCGATGAGCATTCTCGATGAGGCGATGCGGCTGTTCCCAAAAGATCCCTCGTTCCAAATTGATAAAGTAAATATATTAGTTATGCGTGAAGAGGCCGATAGAGCCCGTGACCTCGTTAAAGTGATCGAAAATACATACGAGATGGAACTTGACCAAAAACGGCATCTCGAATTAGAGAAAGCAAGACTCTATGCGTTGGATGCTGATATTGACAGTATTGTTGATAGCCTTATTAGGGCGAAGACTTATTCAAAAGAGGCCGACCCCAATGACATAGACCCGGAGGCAACTTTTCTCCTTACAAATTGCTACTTGGAGAAAAAAGATTATCCTGCAGCTATTGCCTGTGCTAAAGAGTTGATCTCGTCAGATGAATTGGCATATGCTATTCCATCTTATTATACCCTGCCCTACGCCTATGCACAGGCCGGCGAGGAAGATAAGGCCAAGGTGCAATACAAGGAATCCATTTCCAAATTGCGATCCATTACTCTTGATAATCCTGAACTTCTCGATGGTTATTTGTTTCGAGCTCTCTGCTTGAAAGAAGTTGGCCAGTTTGAAAAAGCGCTTGAATTAAGTGAGTATTTAATCAAAGTTGATCCAAACTCGAGCACATTTCATAGCCTGAAAGCTGAAATACTCTATGCGATGGGTAATGAGGATACCGCAAAAGCTGAAAAAGCGACTGCCGAATCCTTAAAGCAGTAGGAGAGAACATCATGGCTTATTTAAAATATGACACCGAAAAGATGGAATCCGTAAAGACAACATACAATGCGTGTGTAGCTGATATGGATGCAATACAGTCAAAGATGCAAACTATGGTTGATGAGGTGCGAGATGCATGGAAATCCGAAGCAGGAGATGCATTTTTTGACAAGTACGATAATGAGTGGCTCAAGGGATTTAAGCAATATAAAGAAGTTTTGCAACATATGGCAGAGAACTTAGACGTTGCCAGCGGACGGTATTCAGAGGTCACCCAGCAAGCTGATGCATTAAAAATTAGATAAAGGAGAAAAAACAAATGGCACAGATTAGAATTACACCGGAAGAATTGAGAAATGCATCTGATTTCTTGATGCAGCGTCTCGATGCGATCAACAATGAGGTCGCTTCGCTTAAGTCCAAGATTAACGAAGTGACCGGCAACTGGGAAGGCGCTTCCCAGAGCTCGTTTATTGAAACATTTGAGAATGACATGTATCCCATCCTTAAAGATACCCTCCCTCAGGTTATTGAGGGTATCTCTGGTCAGCTTGACGGTGCTGCCGATGCTATTGAGCAGGCTGATGAGGAAGTTGCTAAAGCCTTCAAAGGCTAATTGAGAGTATCTAGTAAGGAAGGGAGAAAGGCTAAACTTTCTCCCTTCCTTTAAGAGGTATTGTATGAACAATTTTGAAATAAAAAGCAAAACATACTGCCCGCCGAGCAAACGAGACAAGGTGCTGTATATTTCGGTTAATATTGCTATAATCTTTGTGGTGATGTTCAGTATGGTATCTATGTTTGCGAAAGGGGTAAGTGTTGGTAATGTTAGTGGATGTATTGTCGCAATTGCTGTTGGATATCGTCTTAAATTAAATAACAGAAAAGAGGGGCACTACGAGTTTTGTATCCTTTCGATAACCTTTCAGGAGAACAGTTTACTGGTAACCTTTCTCCCGAATAAGGATAAAGCGATTGCCATCGCCATTGATAGTATCTGCTCCATTGAGTACAGTGATAAACTCGAATGCCTCCGGTTAATATGTGACTATGTGGAGGAAATCGGCATTGAGAAAAGGAAATGCAAAAATTCCGAGTTACTTCTATACATTCCCTACGATGCCAATTCAGACTTTTATCAGATGCTTGAAAAAATAGTAGAACCAAAGTTAAAATTTGTTGATCGGCAGTAGTATGTTCTTATATCGTCGGTCCCACCCTACTCATTTGACAGTCTGGCTTATGGTAATTGCTCAACTTCAATTTGATAAGCGGTAGCATAGAATTCTGCTCTTTGACTTCTAATAATTAGATAATAATCGGACGATGAACAAGCTAGAATGCTGCCCAGGTACTTCAATAACGCAAACAACAATTAAAGGTGTAGCTAAAAGGCTACGCCTTTAATTCTGCAATATGAACAAGTGAAATTGGTTGAAAAATGGGGAAAATCTGATATAATATGATGAAAAGCCACCATTGTGCTTGCTTTTGGAAGTTATCCCTGTTGAGTATATACACAAAAGATAGTAGCTCTGACGGTGGTGGAACCGCAAAAATTTCTACAATGCTTGGAGGATGATCTGGTGTCACATTCCAAAAGTCGCATATTACATATCCTGAACTATTTGTGGCAAAACACGGATGTAGAGCATTACGCTACAACTGCGGATATTCTTACGTATTTGGATGAGCGTGGCATCTCCTGCGACCGTAAGACGATTCCCGGTGATATTCAGAAGCTTTGTGACATTGGCGTTGATATTGAGGAAGAACGGAGCCGGGAAAATCGCTATTCTTTAAGCAGTCATCTGTTTACGTTGCCGGAATTAAAACTACTGATCGACGCTGTAGAGTCGTCCAAGTTCATCACAACGAAGAAAAGCACTGAGCTAATAGAGAAACTATCTCAGATGAGCAGCACCCATCAGGCGACAGAGTTGAAAAGTAATCTGTATATTTCTGAGCGAGTAAAGCCAATGAATGAGCAGATATACTATCTAGTAGATAATATCAATACGGCCATCAACCACAGAAAACAAATTTCCTTCCGCTATTTTCATTACGATCAGCATCGCAAGGAAGTTCCTAATAACGATGGTAAACGCTACCGTTTCTCTCCATACTTTCTGGTATGGAATGAAGATCATTATTACACCGTAGGATACAGCGAGAAGCATCAGAAAATCGGCACATTCCGTGTGGACCGAATGAAAGAGGTCAATATTTTAACGGCTGATGCAGTGGAGAAGCCTACTGATTTCAATCTGCCGGAATTTACTCGTCAGGTATTTGATATGTATGACGGCTCTTCTGAAACAGTTACCCTGCTTTGCAAAAATGATATGATGAACTATATCGTAGACCGCTTTGGCGATGCAGTGGAGACCTCTCCGATAGATTACGAACACTTTGCGGCGGTTGCAGAGGTGTCCGTCAGTCAGACTTTCTTTGCATGGGTGTTTCAGTTCGACGGCGATATTCAGATAAAAAGTCCGGAATTGGTGGTGGATAGATACAAGGCAATGCTGACAAACGCATTGGGCAAATAGAATCAAAACGGCTGCACATCTAAAGCTATTTACATTTTGCGCAAAATATGATATAATCCCTATACCCACTCTGAAAGGAGCACCGGTATGGGGATTTACTATTACAAACTGTGGGATATGCTTGAAAGCAGAAATATTACGCAGAGAGAGCTGATAGAGAACCTGCACCTTTCCACGGCGACACTTACGAAAATGCGAAAAAACCAGACGGTGTCCATGGAGACAATCGATCTGATCCGGGAATATCTTGGCTGCGATTACGGGGATATGATTACTGCCGAGCCGATGGCGGAAGGCGTGGAGTTCAACTGGCAAGGGGAAGGCGTTGCAACGAAAACCAACGAGGTTTATCGTATTGCTTTGATAGAGTATATGGAAACGCAGTCACTCACCCCGCAGACGGTTGCGGACATAACAACACTATCTCTAAACACCGTAAAAAGTTTTATCAAAGGCAAAACTCTCTCCTCTCGTTCCCTTGTGAAGCTGATGCGGCTTGGCAGCGTATATAATGCACGGGTAGGAGAACTGCTGACCGAATATGATGTAAAGGATAAGGTCTACTGCAACCATACTTGGGGCAGGCGAAAATGCTGTTTTGCTTATGTCCCAGCTTTTAATTCGGATACGGGCAAGTATGAACCACACTGCAATCTGGGCTTTCCGGTCAAACCAGATAAGAACGGAGATGTTTTCGGAGTAGACGGATGCCCACATCCGAAGAATTCCAAAGAGTATGGACTCGCCGCTGAGAAATGCGGTTTCCATCCACGAAATCTGGTTGAGCATATCCCAGGTAAGGATGAGAATAATTGCTGAAAGAGGCTTAAAATCATGGAGAATAAACTTACAAGTCCTGCACAGAATAGTTTTATGGCGAATTTTGAGAAATCCGATGACATCCTTAAGGATATGTGCGGGATTATCGAGTCTTCGCGGGACAGAGCGTACAAAGCCGTCAATACCGCCCTTATTCAGCGGAACTGGCTGATTGGCTATCGTATTGCAGAAGAAGAAGTCAAAGGTGCTGACCGGGCGGAGTATGGCTTAGGTGTTATTAAAAAGCTGGCAAAGGAACTGACCGCAGAATACGGAAAGGGCTTCACAAAATCAAATCTTTACAGCTTCTATTCCTTCTATAAGGCTTATCCGCAGATTTTCCAGACAGCGTCTGGAAAATCTCTTGCGGCACTTTCCTGGTCGCACTACGCTGCTCTGTTGCAGGTAAACGACCCGGCTGCCCGTGCATGGTATGAGCAGGAAGCAGCCCAGCAGACATGGAGTGTCCGTACCTTGCAGCGGAACATCTCATCCCAGTATTACTACCGGATGTTGAAAACCCAGAAGCAGGCGCTTGTGGAGCAGGAGATGCAGGAAAAGGCTTCAGTCTATCAGAATGACAAGCTGGAATTTATCAAGAATCCCATTGTCACAGAATTTTTGGGGCTTTCCTCTGACACGGACTTCACCGAAAGCGACCTCGAAAAAAGCATCTTGTCAAACCTTCAGAAGTTTTTGATGGAGCTTGGAAAGGGCTATGCCTTTGTTGCGCGACAACAGCACATTCACACCGAAAAGCAGGATTACTATATCGATCTGGTGTTTTACAACTATATTCTAAAGTGCTTTGTGCTGATCGATCTGAAAACCGAAAAGATTACCCACGGTGATGTGGGCCAAATGGATATGTATATCCGTATGTACGATGAGATGAAGCGGAGCGAAGGAGACAATCCAACCATCGGTATTGTCCTTTGCTCTGATACAGATGAGGACATTGCTCGGTATTCCGTTATGCATGGGAGTGAGCAATTGTTTGCCTCCAAGTATAAGCTGTACCTACCGACAGAAGAGGAACTGCGGGCGGAAATTGAAACACAGAAAGCAATGTTTTATCTTCAGCAGAAGGAAGAAGACCTTGAAAAATAAGGCTTTTGAAGATGTTCTGCAAAATGAGTTGGGCGCAAAAACGCCCAACTCATTTTCGCTTTTCATCAACCTATTGAATTAGAACGCCTGTTCGATTATAATAAAGCCACGGTATTCGCAAAACAGCGAATTTGAGAGGAGTTGCCTTATGGAAAACGAAAAAACTTTTGGGAGGTTTTTGATTTCGAAGCGGCAAGAAAATGAGATATCGGCCCGTCAGCTTGCGATTGCGCTGGACTATTCAGCAGTGTATATCTGTGATATTGAAAAGGATCGCCGCCCTGTTCCCGATGAGATCCTTGAAAAGCTCCCCACATTACTGCATTTGAATGAGACTGAAACCGATGAAATGTATGACTTGGCTGCGAAGTCAAGAAATACCGTGAGCGCAGATCTCCCGGAGTATATTATGGAAAAAGATATTGTCCGGGCGGCACTCAGAACCGCCAAGAAGAATAATGTGACGGATAAGCAATGGGAGGATTTTATTCGCCGCATTACAAAAGAGTCCGATTGAGCCTTCGGACGGAAAGGAGCAAGCCGATGGCAACACTGTACTATCGTCCACAGGCACTGGAAACCATTGCTCGCCATATCCTGACGCGGTACGATGAGATGTACCTCAACGGAAAACCTCGCGCTGTGCCGATAGAGACGATTATCGAAAAGACCTTTGGCCTGAGAATTGAGTATCAGTATCTTACCAATGATGGCCGTGAACTGGGCAGGATGATCTATGACAACGGAATCACTACCTATTATGACAGAGAGACCATGGACTATGCACTGATGCGGGTAGAAGGCGGCACCATGCTTATTGAGGCATCGCTGCTGGAGGACGAGAAGTATTACGGCAGGCTGCGTTTTACCTTGGCTCACGAACTGGCGCATTACATTCTTCACAAGCGTATATTCAGCGGAACGGGAGTTGCTGCCGCTTTATATAACCAAGATACCGACGAGGACGCTACTGAGTGGCAGGCAAACTACCTTGCAAAAGCCATTCTGATGCCCAATGGACAAATCAAACGCTGTTTCTACGCACTCCGCCCCGTGTGCAGAGCTAAGAGTGACTTTGTCTGTAAGATGGCTGAGATCTTCGAGGTATCCAAACAGGCGATGGAAATCCGCCTAAAGGAGTTCGCTCTGATATAAAAATCCTACGGGATTTTTTTACGCTGGATATTCGCAATTTTGCGAATATCCATAAAGAAATGAGGTGAAAGCAGAATGAAAGAAAGCTGGAAACCATACCCAATGTTTTGCCCAAATTGCGGTAGGCTGAACTATGGATACAAAAGTGAGGATAATAGGATTAAATATGAGTGCGTACAATGCACGGTAAAATTTGTTCGAGTACAGAAAGGCAGGCGACATGATACGATTGATCTATTTGCTAAAGTCGGGCATGAAAGATACGAGAACATCTGAAAAATAAATGCCTACAATTAAATACGGCGTAACGACGGTAAGGTCGGGCTGAAACAGGGCCACAGGAAATCCTTATCAGGTCATACGCTTTGACTACTTCGGTGTGTTAAGCCAAACTTGCGAAAGCAGACATGAGAGGCCACCGACAAGACAGTAAGCCATAGGCTTAGTCTGTCTTGCCGGTGGCTTCTTTTTTCGGCAAGAACAACCGAACAAGGGCTTCCGGCAGAGAAATCTCTGAAAGGAAGCCTTTTTCGATGTTGAACAAGTGGCTCTGTTATATCGCTGAATACCCATGATCTCCGAATTTTGAACCCGAACACCAAATTCAAAATTCAAAGGAGATTACGGTAATGAGAAAAATATACCTTGTCAAAAAGGACCCCGAACTGCCCGCTGACGGCAATAACTGGATTGTTATGAGTGGGCATGAATTTGCTATGTTTATGCAAACACCCGAAGGGAAACAGCGGAAAAACAACTTCGGGCAGCTGGATGCCTGCACAATGGATGATGTAATTATTGTTGCCGAGTGCGGAGTTGATACCGCAAAGAGATGGAGATCGGAAAAGGATAAACAAGACCATTCGAAAAAACTCAAGGATGATAGTGGGATTGAAATCTACTCATATGAAGCCCTCGATAAAATTGACCAAGAACTCACCGGTGAAGAATGGTTGGTTGATACTGGATGCAATGTGGAAGCAGAAGTTCAGCAGAAAATGCAGATTGAGGAGCTTTATAAAGCAGTGGAATTGCTCGATGAAGCAGACCGGCTACTTATAAGTAGTTTATACCTTAGCAAAAAAGTGATGACTGCAGTTGAGTTTGGGAAGGCTCACGGCTTTAGCCCGCAACTGATTCAGTATTACAAACGCAGAGCATTAAGCCGTTTGAAAAAAATACTCGAAAACTGAAATTTATTTTTTATTTTGCTCGGAAATTTTCCCAATTAAGTATTGAGAGGCTAAATTCAAGCAAAGAAAGAGGTTATCAGAGTGAAGAAGAAAATGTCTTTGAGATTTAGCACCCCCGAATGGAGAATAGTTGATGAATACGAGGTTGCAGACGCTTTTATTGATGTTGGATTCAGACGAGTTAAAGATGTAGTGGAACTGCGTTTGTTTGATCTGCTGAACATTAGCCGCATCAATAATAACAGGGCTGAAGAAATGCTTCTTTGTATTTACCATCTTCTCCAGCCGGACAGACGGGTCGATGAATGTATTTATAACGATGAGATCGACCAGTATTTCTCGTATCGGGAATGGAAAAAGAAACACCAGCCTTTAAGTAGAGTGACCGTAAGGGAAATCCTCGCAACCGAAGATCTGAATGAGGATGCTTTACTTCGGATTTTTGATGGAGTCACCGCTGCTTTCTATAAATCCGATGAGTACAACAGTCGAGAATATCGTTATTCAAACCTTTCGGAGTTACGCAAGGCTATGAAGCATAAGGAGGGCGGCACGAATGGGAAAGCCCAGTAAGGACTATGCCGTTCCTCTTTGGGAAAAAGCAAACCTCACCGTTTATGAAGCGGCAGCCTACTCAGGTATTGGCGCAGATAAGCTACGAGAGCTGTCCGATAGAGAGGATTGCGAGTTTGTCTTGTGGAACGGCACAAAGCGGCTCATCAAAAGGAAAAAGCTCGATGAGTTTTTGGAAAGAGCCTATTCAATCTAACAATCAACGATGCGATTCGCAAAATCGCATCGTTGTCCCAAACGGTGGTTATCGGTATCCTAAAGCCAAACGAAAATGAAGGAGGAAACCGATATGACCAAGCAGGAAAAAGATAACCGAGTTCCCCTTTGGGAGAGAATGAACCTGACTTTAGAAGAAGCCGCCGCTTACACTGGTATCGGAACGGATAAACTTCGTGAGTTGTCGAATCGTGAGTCGTGTGACTTTGTTCTATGGGTCGGTACAAAAAGGCTTCTAAAGCGCAAGCAATTAGAGGAGTTCCTGATTAAGAGCTTCTCAATCTAAAACAGGAGGTTACTATGACTAAAAAGAAACAGGTCGGCGTAAGGTTCGACAGCAACCGTACCCGACTTAAAACAGGAGAAACCCAGCGTCCCAACGGCACTTATGCGTACCGTTGGTCAACGCCTGACGGAAAAAGGCATTCTATTTATGCTCCGACGCTGGAAAAGCTGAGAGAGCAGGAAGAACAAATCATCGTGGACAAGCACGACGGAATACGGTCGGATGTCAAAAGCATCACTGTAAATGAGATGTTCAATCTTTGGTGTCAGCTCAAAAGGGGAATCAAGGACAGCACATTCAAGAATTATATTTATATGTATGAGCTGTTTGTAAAACCGTCTTTCGGAAAGAACCGACTTGTCCAAGTAAAAAAGTCTGATGTGCGGAAGTTCTACAACTCCCTTGCTGACGGCAAGGTTCTGAAGATTGCCACGATAGATAATGTCCATAATGTACTCCACCAAGTCTTTCAGGTAGCAGTCGATGATGGAATGATTCGACAGAACCCAACAGACAATATGCTCAAAGAACTGAAGCTCTCCCACGGCTTTGAGCGTGAGAAGAAAGAGGCATTGACCGTGGCTCAGCAGAAGTTGTTCTTTGACTATATGCTCAGCCACCCCAAGGACACCCACTGGTATCCAGTGTTCTATGTTATGGCAAACACGGGGATGCGAGTCGGTGAGATCACCGGGCTTCGGTGGAGCGACATTGACTTGAAAAAGGGCATTATCCGAGTCAACCACACGCTTGTCTATTATAATCACCGTGACGAAAAGGGCTGCTACTTTTCCATCAACACGCCCAAGACAAAAGCCGGTGAACGAGAAATCCCAATGACCGAGGGGGTGAAACAAGCCTTCTTAATGGAGCGAGAGTTTCAATCTCAGGCTGAAATCAGCAGTAAGAGCCGAGTGGACGGTTATGACGACTTTATTTTTGTCAACCGTTACGGGGATGTTCAAAATCAGGGAAACCTCAACAAAGCACTCCGCCGTATGATGCGAGATTGTAATGATGAAATCCTCGAAAAATATGGAGCAGACTCTGATCCGGTTCTTCTGCCACAGTTCAGTTGTCACATTCTCCGGCACACATTCGCAACAAGGCTATGTGAGTCGGGAGCAAACCTTAAATTCATTCAGAGCATCTTGGGACACGCTGATGTATCGACGACGATGAATATCTATGTTGATGTGACCGACGCTCTGAAAAAGAAAGAGATCACCGCCTTTGACGATTATATGACAACTAAGCTGGAAACTTAAAGGAAAGCACTCTGTGAGTAATTCGCAGAGTGCTTTCCCTTTTTCGCACATTTCTCAAAACTGAGGATGGAAATTATACTATAAGCAGTAATGAGAAATGGAGCGTTCAGATATGGAGAATAGTTTAAGCAGGATGCGACCGCATCTTGTATCAGAATGGTCAGAAAAGAACCTACCGTTGACTCCTGATACCGTGACCTTTGGGTCTAATAAAATTGTGTGGTGGAAAGGGGCTTGCGGTCACGAATGGCAGACAAGCATTAAAGCTCGCTCCGCAGGCGAGCAATGTCCAATATGTTCGGGAGCGAGGGTGCTTCGAGGTTATAACGACTTTGAAAGTAAGTTCCCTGAGCTTGCGAAGGAATGGTCGCCCAAGAATGAGTCGCTAAGACCGTCGATGATTACAGCGGCTACGCACAGGAAGGTAATATGGCAGTGCAAGCTCGGACACGAATGGACGGCATCCGTGAAAAGCCGGACGGTGAACGGTACGGGTTGTCCCTACTGCTCACACAACTTTGTGCTACCGGGCTTCAACGACTTGGCAAGCCGTTTTCCTGAAATCGCTGCGGAGTGGTCAGAGCGCAATCTTCCGCTGACGCCGGATCAGGTTACGGCTTTCAAGAATATTAAAGTTTGGTGGAAATGTCACTTGGGTCACGAATGGAACACATTGATCTCAACCCGTGCCGGAGGAAGTCAGTGTCCCTATTGTAGTGGGATAAAGCTGCTCAAAGGCTTTAATGACTTAAAAACAAAGTACCCTTCCCTTGCCGCAGAGTGGTCGGAAAAGAATCTGCCGTTGACTCCCGATGCGGTCAATGAGAAGTCAACTAAGAATGTTTGGTGGAAATGCAATACCTGCGGCTATGAATGGAAAGCCGTCGTCAAAGCACGGGTCAAAGGCGGTATGTGTCCTGTTTGTGCTGAGAGAGCCGTTCTGCAAGGCTATAATGATCTTGGAACAACTGATCCTCACTTACTCTCAGAATGGGACTATGAAAAGAACTCCAAGTGGACACCGAGCAATGTATCGAGAAACTCGATGAAGGTCGTTTGGTGGAAATGCGGAGCAGGACACTCTTACCGTGCCAAAATCACAGATAGAACTATTGAGCAAAAGGGTTGCCCTCAATGTGAAGCTGAGTTTCAACAGGCTCTCCCGCAGATGCTGATAATGATGTATGGAGCGCAGAACGGCATTACGGTCAAAAACAATAGCGACTCGGAGCTTGGAATGCGACTTGTTGCATACCTCCCTGAATTACATTGTGCGGTCGATATTGCCGGAGCAACCGTGACGGAGAAAAGAGAGCAAAGCGTGAAAGCCCACATTTGTCAAAGTAACCGGCTGGGTTACTACCTTATTAAAAGAACTGCGGATGCTTCGCAAATGGCAGCGGAAATCAAAACGCTGTTTATCCGCAATCATATCTATCTCCATACGGATTCCGAGAAAGATGTTCAAGTGCTTCGAGAGAGATTTTTAGAATGGAAAAACCGAAATGCTTGTAAACTGAACGGAAAACATTGAGTTTCGTTAAGCCGTGTGTTATACTGTTTTAGTGGTTAGTTTCAGTATAGCACACGGCTCGTTTTCAAAAAAATGAAGCCACCTTACGCCAGCTTACTCCACGGCTTACGCCATTAGATTTTCCGCTATCTGAATTAGGCGTAACTGAGCTTACCCCAGCTTCAAACGCGTAGATGCCGGTGGGGACTTATAGACGCTAAGGGGAACTTACCTAAGGCTAGTCACGATAATCTCAACCATGAAGTCTTTGGACAAATAAATCACCACAAAACAGGGGCACCCTTTTTAGGGCGCCCTTTTGTGTTACTTGACCATCATCTTAATGCGCGGTGGATTTAGGCAGCAAAGCAGATTCCATTGAATGACAAAAAGGAGCAGTAACTATGGCATCGGATCGTGGGTATTTGGAATTTATATTGGAGCAGCTGGCGGATTTGGACGGGGTGCGCGCTCGGGCGATGATGGGGGAGTACATTCTCTATTATCGGGACAGGGTGATCGGCGGGATCTATGACGACCGCCTGCTGGTAAAGTCCACCCCCGGCGCCGCAGCCTATATGCCGTCGGCTACGGAAGAACTGCCGTATCCCGGCGCTAAGCCTATGCTGCTGGTGGACAATGTAGACGACCGCGCGTATCTTTGCGGTCTGTTTGACGTCATGGTGGACGACCTGCCCGCCCCTCGGATTAGGAAAAAATAGTGTATGATATATGCCGATTTGTTGCATTGCGGCAAATGCGGCATTGGTGAGGAGAAGCGATGAAGCAGCACAGTGAAAATGCAATTTCTGTTTCTGTGATCGGCGGTGCAGATGGTCCTACAAGCATTTTTGTTGCCGGGACGGGGGAAAAGCGCGCGCTCAAAGCCAGGATCAGGGACAGCATATATAGATATAAAAGGAAAAGAGCGGAAAAGCGGATCGTGGCTGCGCCCCATTCTCTTGCAGAAACCGTGCAGTACGCAAAAGATAAGTATGGCTTGACCGAAGCGGCTGCCACAGATAGCGACTACATAGAGCAAATGCGGTGCTTAAAAGAGAACCTGGTTTTGCGGCAGAAGCCGGAGCTTTTAGGCTCGCTGGGGGAACTGCCGGAGCCGGATCTTACGGACGAAACTGCCGTGCAGGCGTTTTTGGACCTGCTGGAAGCACGCAGTCGAAAAATCGCCCAACTGCCCGATGATGCGGTCCCTATGGATTTTCATTTGTACAAGATAAAAATGGGCGACGGTCTTCTCCAAATGGGGATCGACTACATTTGGCAGGATCTTAGCCTGTCTTATTCCGGCAATCGGGCGGCTATGCGAAAATTCAAGAAAACAGCCGAGGATTTGTACCGCTTTTACGGCGTCAGCGCAGCGGATATACAAAATCATTCTGCCAGGTACACGGCACTGGTCAGCGCGTTGTGTTCGTGACCGCCGCCGGCCGGCGCTTGAAAAACAGCAAAAACGCAGTATAATAAAAGCGGTGAATCCCTCCGGGGTTTCTTAGCAGAAAGGAAGCGAAACAGGTATGGAGCAAGAGCGTTATTCTGTTCTATTCAGCAGTCAAACCGGCAACACAAAAATACTGGCGCAGGCCATTGCGCAAGCGCTGCCGGCAGCGGGCTGCGACTATTTTGGAGATTACCAAGGCCGTGTGCCGTCGTCGCCGGTATTGTTTGTCGGCTTTTGGACCGATAAGGGTACGGCAGATGCCGCCACCTTGGAATTGTTGAAAATCGTAAAGAACAAAAAGATTTTTTTGTTTGGTACCGCCGGATTTGGCGGAAGTGCTGCGTATTTTCAAAAAATTCTGTTGCGCGTGCAGGAAAATTTGGATGCCGGCAATCAAGTGATTGGCACATTTATGTGCCAAGGCAAAATGCCCTTGTCCGTGCGGCAACGGTATGAGAAAATGAAAGAACAACCGAATCCGGCTCCTAATTTGGATATGCTGATTGCCAATTTTGACCGTGCATTGACCCATCCGGATGAGCAGGATCTGCAACGGTTGCAAGAGGCTGTCTGTGCTGTACAAATGTAAATAGCCATAATAAAAACCGCTTACTGTGTATCACAACAGCAAGCGGTTTCTTGTGCGGTGAAAAGACTTCAAAAAAGCAGTTCCAAACCCATTGCAATCATCCAAATATAGGCACAGGTTTTGGGAATCATCAACAGACCGACCTTAGGGTGTTTCTTACTCATCAAGGTAACCGGAAGATAGCAGCCGAAGGAAATGAGAATGGCAGCTACCATACGGGTCAGGTGATAATCGTGGGCATTGCCGGACAAGGCGTACAGAATGAGGACGCCGATACCGGTTACGGCAAATACCGTGTTGCGGATAATGGACAGCTTTTGGTTGCCGTTATCCGAGCACCAACGGTTTTGGGGCAGCAGGCATACGACAATACGCACCAATGCGGATACCCAAATGATGATTTCCAATGCGGCGGGAATTTGCATTTCCGGGAATGTATTTTTCCAAATATACATCAGCAGAATGTAAAAAACGGTCATCGTGACAGAGGAAATCTGCAACCCCATACCCAGCTGCTTTTTTATTTTGTCGCTGCTGCCACGGAATGCACGAATCACACGAGGGACCAAGTGGAATGCGTCGCCGCCGCATAAGGTCAAGGTGAGAATGCCGTACAACACAAATAAGCTGTTTCCCTTAGAAAAAACAAAGAACAAAACGGCTGCAATCAAGTCAAACAGCAGATAGCCGATGTCAAAAACAGCCTCCATAATGTCCGGCACACGAGGTTTATATCCATTGTTTTTCATTCTATTAAAACTCCTTTTTAATCAGCTTATGGTAGATGATGTGATTTTTCAGAAACAGGATGCCCGCAGACGCCAGCGCACACCCGAGACCGGTATAAAAGAATGCAATAAATGTGTCCGGGAATATGCCTGCCGCACGCAAACCGATGCCGCCGATCATCATACAGGCCATCATCAAATATGCTTTTAAGTCAAAAAAGTGCCAAAAGGGGCGGTCGCCCTCATAGCCTAAAATTCGCTTGGTGTGCTTTTTGCTCATTCTATTTATTTTGCTGCAAATACGCTTCTGCGTTGTTACATATTTGGTCAAATACGCTTTTAAATACAGCGATTTCTTCTTGTGAAATGCCTGCCAGTGCATGCTTTGCAAATTCCTTTTGAATGGCAATGCCGTCGGCAAGAATCGGCTGCGCGTCAGCCGTTAAATGCAGTTCAATATGCTTTTTATTGGTTGCGCTTTGCTGCCGTTCTACCAATCCGCGTTGCTCCAGCCTCTTTAGAGAGGTGGATACATGGGACTTGGTGTACTTGCAAATCCGTACCAAGCTTGCAGCAGTATTGCATTCCGGATTGCCGTGCAAAAACATCAGAATGTCACATTCCATTTGTGTTAATTCATATTTGTTGCAAATGGTACGCATCAGCGATTCATAGCAGCAGGTGATGGTCTTGTGCCGATCTCGAAAATATATAGGAACAGCCCCTCTCGTATGTTCTATTTAGAACGATAGTGGGAGAATTGTACCACGGTACAGACCGTTTGTCAACAAGAATATCCAAATTCGTTTGTTTGGCGTACCCGGAACCGGCATTGAAAATTGCAGCGGGCTGTGGTATACTGTGCATTGTAAACAATGTATGGTCGATAAGGTGGGCGTAAGCATGCAACCAAAGGAATTAGAGCAATGGATAGGTACACAGTACGGCGTTTCGGCAGAATATCCCTGGGCGGTCAGTCCGGAAAATGCTGTGTTTCGTCATCGCGAAAACAAGAAGTGGTTTGCGCTGCTGCTGCGTGTCGCCGGAGATAAATTAGGATGCCCGGGTACAGCACCGGTATGGATCCTGAATGTAAAATGCGACCCATTGATGATCGGGTCTTTGTGCAGTATGGAGGGTATTTATCCTGCGTACCATATGAATAAAACCCACTGGATCTCCATTGCGATGGACGATCGTGTGCCGCGTGTGCTGGTGCAGGATTTGCTGGACCAAAGCTATGCTTCCACTGCTTCTGCGCCAAGACGGCAAAAAAAGCGGTAAAAAGGAACGCTTTTGCCACAGAATTCGGCGCGCAAGTACGGCAAGACCCCGGCACAGATTTTGCTGCGCCGGAATGTGCAGCAGGGGACCATTCCCATTCCCAAGTCCAAGAACCCGGCGCGCCTGGCGGAGAATATTGCCGTGTTTGATTTTGCGCCGGAGGGGGAGAATATGGCGGCGCTGGGCGGTATGAATCAAAACCGTCGCACCGGCCACGATCCGCTCACCTTTGATTTTTGATCAAGCTGAAAAAAGCGTGCTGCACCGGGTGTGCGGCGCGCTTTTTGCTGCCCCGGCAGGGCTTGACTACCGGACGAAAAATGAGTATAATAAAGCGAATACCATATTAGTATTTTATATATAGCACATAGGAGTGAAATTATGCGTTCTGATTTGATCAAAGAGGGACCCAGCAGAGCCCCCCATCGTTCGTTACTGCGTGCACTGGGTATTGATGATCTGGAGATGAAGCGGCCGTTCGTTGCCGTGGTGAACTCCAAGAGCGACTACATTCCCGGCCACATGCACTTGGACAAGATCGCCGAGCAGGTGAAGGCGGGTATCCGCAACGCCGGCGGCGTGCCTTTTGAATTTAACACCATCGGCGTTTGCGACGGTATCGCCATGAATCACAAGGGTATGAAGTATTCTCTGTGCTCCCGTGAGCTGATTGCTGACAGCATTGAGGTGATGCTCACCGCGCACCCGCTGGATGCCATTGTGTTTATCCCTAATTGTGACAAGATCGTGCCCGGTATGCTGCTGGCTGCCTGCCGACTGAACCTGCCCTGTATCTTCATCAGCGGCGGCCCCATGCTGCCCGGCAAGAGCGCCGTCACCGGCGGGCGTATCGGCCTGTCCGAGCAGTTTGAGTATGTGGGCGCCAATGCAGTGGGCAAAATGAGCGACCAGATTTTGGAGAGCTGTGCCTATACCGCCTGCCCCACCTGCGGCAGCTGCTCCGGTATGTATACCGCCAATTCCATGAACTGCCTGACGGAGACCATCGGCATGTCCCTGCCCGGCTCCGGTACCATTCCGGCTGTAATGAGCGCTCGTCTGCGCCTGGCGAAAGAGGCCGGTGAGCGGGTAATGGATCTGCTGAAAGAGGACATTAAGCCCTCGGATATTATTACGGAGAAAGCCATTGAGAACGCCATGCGCACAGATATGGCCATCGGCTGCTCCACCAACACCATTTTGCATTTGACGGCCATTGCCCATGCGGCAGGCCATGATATTGACCTGGCCCGGCTGGACGCTTACGGCCGAAAGACCCCCCAGATCTGCAAGCTGAATCCGGCCTCCTCCGTGTTTATTACGGATCTGAACGATGTGGGCGGTATTCCCGCAGTGATGAAAGAGTTGGCCAAGGGCGGTATGATCAATACCGATTGCCTGACTGTCAGCGGCACGGTACAGGATCGACTGGACGCCGCGCCGGACGCCGACGGTGAGATTATTCACACCCTGGAGGCACCGTTCTCTGCAGACGGCGGTATCGCTGTGCTGACCGGCAACCTGGCAGAAGACGGCGCTGTGGTGAAGAAGGGCGCTGTTGCACCGGAGATGATGCAGCACAAAGGCCCGGCCAAGTGCTATAATTCTGAAGAAGAGGCCATTGCGGCCATTACCGGCGGCAAAGTGGTTGCCGGTGATGTGGTAGTCATTCGCTATGAAGGACCCAAGGGCGGCCCCGGTATGCGTGAGATGCTGTCTCCCACCTCTGCCATTATCGGCATGGGGCTTGGTTCCTCGGTTGCACTGCTGACGGATGGCCGGTTCTCCGGTGCCACCCGCGGCGCTTCCATTGGCCATGTGAGTCCGGAGGCGGCTATGGGCGGTACCATCGCTTTGATACAGGACGGAGATATGATCGAGATTGATATTCCTGCGCGCGTGCTGCGGGTAGATGTGTCCGATGCGGAGTTGGAGCGGCGTAAGGCCACCTGGCAGCCGCCGGAGCAGCACCTGACCGGCTACCTGAAGCGGTATGCCCAGCATGTGACCAGCGGCGCCAAGGGCGCAGTGTTTGAGGACTGAGTATGAAAAAAGACGGGACGGCCGGTAAAGGGCGTGCGCTGCTGCGCCACCTGGCGGTGGTGCTGGTGTTTGTGCTGGCAGCCGCGCTGGTGTTTACACCGATATGGGTGCTGGGTGGGCGCTATGCGGTGTCTGCCGTGCATGATGTGCAGGCCAAGTTGCCCCGGGCAGACAGCGATTTGCAGCTGACGGAGCAGTACGACCCCCAGCCCAATACCTTTGGAATCGTAGATGGCGCCACGGTGACCGGCGGTATGCACTTCGGTCGACTGGAATGCAGCCAAATTGGGCTGGATTGCCCGGTGTATTATGGCGCCAATCGGGTGTGCCTGCGTGCCGGTGCGGCTGCGTCTACGGCTTATGGTTTGCCGGGTTACGGCAAGTCTACCGTTGTCACCGGGTACAATACAACGGTGTTCCGGAACTTGGCACAGCTGAAAAAAGGCGACCTCATCGACTTTTCCACCAACTGGGGGCACTTCTCCTACCGGGTGACGGACCACCAGGTGCTCACTTCGGACGAATCCGTAGATGTGTCTGTGGTGGACAAGGAAAAGCTGATCCTCTTTTGTACCTATCCCCAGTCGCCCTTTGGCAACTTGGCGGATCAGCGGCTGTATGTGTTTTGTGAAAAGGCCTCCGGCCCGGCTGTGGAGGTGAGCGCCGATGATTAAGATCAACAAGCACGATCGACGCGCTTGTTGCAGTGCGTTTTTGCTGTTTGTTTTTACCGGCGTGCTGACCCTGTCTGTGTTGGTGGGCGCGCTTTTTGGCAACCCGGCGCGTATGGTGCGCAGCCTTGGCGGCGATACTTATGTGGACGGCCTTTATACGGAGGTCCACCAGTATGCGGCGGATCTTTGCCTGGAGTACGGGCTGGACACAGCTGTGGCAGACGCAGTCACCAAGGACGGCGTGCGCACGGCGGTGCAGACCTATGCGGGGGTTATGTTAAAAAGCAAGGATCGCTCGGCCAAGCTGGCGCCGGCGCTCCAAGAGGTGCGTACCGCATTAGAAACGGCGGCAGCCAAGGCAGCTCCCGGCGCCACTACGGCGCAGGTGCAGGATTTTGGCAAGGCATTTGCAGATTATATGGCTGGCCGTATGGCGCTGGTTTTTGCAGCGGATCTGCAAAGCTTTGCAAATCTGAGTATGCGAGCCTCTGTGGCAGGGGGCGTGATCGCCTGCTGCGGCGTAGCGCTGGCGGTATGGCTGTTGAGGCGCAGCGGCGCTGCCAAGCGGCTTCAGCGCCTGCTGGCGGCAGACGGTATCTGTGCCGCCGGACTGGTGACGGTGCTATGCGCTGTGATCATGCTGGTGCTGCTGCACCAAAAAAATCTGTATATTTTTCCCGCGTATCTTTGTGCGGCTGCTACTCGGTATATGATCGACTGGCTGTATATGTGCCTGGGTGCCGGCGGACTGCTGCTGGCGATTTCGGGGATTGTGGCCTTTGCACGCAAGGGCAAGAACTGTAAAGGATGAACCGTATGGACAACGATGTAGTCATTTCTGTTGAAAATGTGACCATGGCCTTTAACCTGAATAAGGAAAAGGTGGACAACTTAAAGGAATATGTGATCAAGCTGTTAAGGCGTCAGCTGGAATTCAAGAAGTTTTATGCCTTGCAGGACATTAACTTCCAGGTGCGCCGGGGCCAGCATTTGGGCATTTTGGGCCTGAACGGTGCCGGTAAATCCACACTGCTCAAGACCATTGTAGGTGTATACAAGCCTACGGAGGGCACTGTGAAAAAGAAAGGCGTGATTGCGCCTTTGCTGGAGCTGGGCGCCGGCTTTGACCCCAACTACACCGGTAAGGAAAATATTTTCCTGTACGGTGCCATTCTGGGCTACAACCGAGAGTATTTGGAGAGAAAATATGACGAGATTGTGGCATTCTCCGAGCTGGGCAAGTTTATTGACGTGCCGCTGAAGAACTATTCTTCCGGTATGAAAGCCCGCTTGGGCTTTTCCATTGCCACGGCTGTGGAGCCGGATATTCTGATTTTGGATGAGGTGCTGTCCGTAGGCGACGCCCGTTTCCGCAAAAAGAGTTTGGCTAAGGTCCAGTCTATGTTTGATCAGGGCGTGACCGTGCTGTTTGTGTCTCATAATATTCAGCAGGTGAAGGCCATTTGCGACACGGCCATTTTGTTGGAGAAAGGGCATATTATTGCCTCCGGCGATGTGGATTCCGTGGCCGCCGTGTATGAGGAAAAATCCGGCAAAAAGAAATAAGGATTAAAAAGTTAAAGGCGGGTACTCCCCGCCTTTTTTATGTTCTAAAAAAACGCTTGACAAATTATTTACAATGCGCTTAAATGTTATTGAAGATAGAAGTTTGGAAACAAATGCAGACAGAATGATAAATGATACATTAAAATCGAGATTGATAATTGCAAAGGCGCCGAATAATTGTCAAGTGCGTTAGCCAATCGATTACCCAATAAATAGGCAGGAGGTGTTTCCGATGTTCAAAGCATTCCTTTATTCGTAAGCAGACAAGAGCAATATAAAAAAGAAGGAGAATTATTATGAGTAAAAGAATGGTAAGCTTGTTTTTATCCGCTGTAATGTTCGTCGTTTGTTCTTTTGGTGCTACCGCCACCTACGCAGCCGAAAATATTGAAACTGCCATAATTGATGGCAAGGAATATAGATGCGAATCTAGGATTGTGGATGATAAAGAATATATGTACATTACTAACATCACGGATGAAATAACGGATGTTGTGTATTATGATGTTTGTTCTGGTATAATATTTCTCAACGGCAAACCGGTTGCTTATGTTGAGAATGCTGTGAGCTTTCCAGATGAAAAATCAATTGAGAGTGTATCGCCATTAGCTACCACTGGTTGGCGTTATCACGATACATCAAATCATCGTATTTCGTGGGCTCGAGGTGTGGCAGCTGCGACATTAGCGGGTATCATTGCTGCGGTTATCCCGAGTACAGGGTGGCTTTCAGTATTGACTAAAATCGGTGCGACAGCCTTGAGCGCTGTATCTGCGGCGTGCATTGGAGGAAATGTAAAATGTGTTGCATATACGCAGGTGTTAGCGAGCGGTAAGGTACAATGTCGATATGACTGGACATTTAGGCCAAGCTCCGGAGAAAGTTATGGTCCGTATAGTTCGTATAAATTATAGTAATGTTGGTACTGAATAGGAGAACGGAAGCAAATGAACAAAAAACAATTCTACATTCTAACCACTTGCTGTCTGGTGGCTTTGCTGGTCCTCTTTGAGGTCGTATTGTTCATTGCCTTTGGCGGAGAGCGGTTGGAACAAAGCGGATGGGTCAAGTGGCTTTGTGCCGGTGCACCGGTTTTGATCGTCCTGCTGTCCTTTTTGCGGGACTATATCATAAAAGTGAAGTTTGGCGGCTCAAACGAATAACACACAAAAGTACCCCGTGCGGTTTGGAACTGCACGGGGCGTTTTGTTATGTTTATTATTTCACTTTAACGGACTTGGTGGCGCTCCAGGCGGAGTAGACTTTTTTCTTGCCCTCGGTGCGGTAGGAACGGATACGCACATAGTAGGTGGTCTTGGTCCGGTAGGTGGAGAAGGTCTTGGAGGTGGCGCTATTCTTTACCGTAAAGTCCAGAAAATTCTGCTTAAAGTTCTTGGTGGTGGAGTATTGCACCTGGTAGCCGCTGCACGCGACTTTGCCCCACTTAATCGTGATCTTCTTAGACTTAGGCGAGGTGGCGGAGCTGATCTTTGGGGTGGCGGTCAGTGTTTTGGTGCTGACCTTGCTGCTTTTGGCGCCGGTCTTGGTGCTGCTGTCTGTGGTGTACGCTGCCACTTGGAAGGTGTAGGCGGTGTTGGCTTTCAGCTTGCTGACGGTGCCGGTGGTTTTGTTACCTTTGATCGTAGCTACCTTGGTTGTTTTTTTGGATTTGGTGTCGTAGCGATAGATATAGTAGCCGTCGGCACCGGCCTTTTTGCTCCACTGGAGAGCCACAGAGGCCGCAGAACGGCTTTTTACCTTAGCACCGCTGACTTTACCGGGTAGGCAGTGCTTGATGTTGTAGGCGCTGTAAGGGCCGTATTTGCCTTTTACATAGGCTCGCACCCGCACGGCGTACTCCTCGGTATCTGTCAGGTTGTGCAGGGTGGCGCTGGTGCCGGTGACGGTTTTGGAGAAGTTGGTACCCTTGGTTTTGTTGGTAATGTCGATATAGTATTTGGTGGCGCCGGATACCTTGTTCCACTTGTATGTTAAGTTGGTCTGGGTGCGCCCGGTCAGAGTCAGCCCGGTGACCCGGTTCTTGGCTGCTGCGGTGGTGGAGGGCCTTGTGGTGGTCGTGGTGCTGCCGGAGGTAGAAGTGGAAATGTGGTTCACATTTGCGGTGGAAGCGGGCATACCGCTGTACACGGGAATAATAAAGGTCTTGGCCGTGTTCAGAATTTTAGCCGATTTATAGGCGTTATAGGTGGTAACAGACTCAGAAGCCGCCGCCTGTACATTGGCCATATATTCGTGGCTGTGCTTCTCTGCCGTGCCGGGGGCTACATTGAACTTTTGCAGATAGCCGGTGTTTTGGGTTTTGGAGAAGCCGTTTGCTATGTATGTTGCGCCGTTGTAAATGGACTTGTAGGGGTTGCTCCAGGGACGGCCGTAGTTAAAGTACTTGGTGCGGCAGACACTTTTGGGCACATAACCGGAGGTGCCGGTGGTGTATCTGCCATTGTTATCTGTGTACAGGCGCACCCGGTAGTATTTGCCTGCATTGGCGCGCCATACCATATACTGACCCTTTTTAGCCTTGGTCTTGGTGCCGCTGACCTTGCCGTTTTTATAGTCAGAGTAAATGGTGGCGTCCTTCTCCAGGCGCAGATACCCGGCAGCCCATTCCAGCCCGTCCATTGCGCCGCTGTAAGCGCCGATATTGTAGTAGTTGTAAATGCCGATAAACGGCGCACGGTTGCCGCTGGCGCCGCCGGTGGTGGCTTTGGTACTGCCCACCTCCTGTACGATTTTGGAGGCCAGATAATAGGCGCTCATACCGCTGTTTTTTGCGGCGGCCAAAATCGCGTCGGAATACTTGGTCTTGCTGTCGTAGTTCTTGCGGGTCTTGCCGTCGGTGGTCAGGTAGTTGATCCGGGAATTGTGCATCCAGGTGGGGGAGAGAATGGTCTCCACCCCGGCTTTGGTCTGCTTGGAATTATATGCGGTGGATTCAAACTGGAAAATATGCTTCTCATCAAAGAAGTTGCGGGGATCCATATAGTGCATCACCGCGTTTTGAGAGGCAGAGTACCAACTGGAGCCTTCCTGGGGCTTGTTCTTGCAGGAGGCGCAGCTGCAGTAATAGGCGGCAGACAGAGAAGACTGACGCTCAATCAGTTGCTTAGAGTGGGGGGAGCGCTCTGCTTTAACGGCAGCGGTGAAATTCAGCCCGGTCTTCAGCGGCTGAAAATCCCATTTGGGGTACTTATTGTGCAGGCTTACCAGCTTGCTGATATAGCTTTCCGGGAAGCCTTTGTCCCGTAACTGGTCGGCATAACTCTTGGCAAAGGCAGTTGTCGGTAATATTGTTAAAGTGGTCATTAACAGACAAATTGCCAAAAAAAGGCTAATCGTTTTTTTTATCATTCTGGTCGTCACCGTTCCTTAAATTTTTGGCGGTATTATGCGCTTTTTCGCTTTATTTTGCTTTATAATATCATTTCAACACGGCTTTGTCAATTTTTTGTAACCGGAAAATGTTGGCGAAACCCTTGACAAATTCGGAAAAATTGTGTAAACTTGTCACGCTGTGAAAAAAGAACACGGCCCATATCGAATAACAATCAAAAAATCAACCAATGACCAAGACCGAGAGAGAGGAGATCGGGAAGCGATTATGGACAACGCAACAAAACAACAAAATTCCAGCAATGCGAGAGAAGGCAACGGCCTGCCGGCCATGCTGACTCGTCTGCGTGAGAACGCAGGTATGACCCAAGAGGAGGCCTCTAAGCTATTTGAAGTAAATCGCAGCACTTATGCGTATTATGAGACTGGAAAGAGCCACCCCAAATACCCCCTGCTGTGTAAGATGGCCCATGCCTACGAGGTGAGCACGGACTACCTGCTGGGCATGAAAAGCGCTGCAAGCAACACCGCAGATACGCTGCATGATGCAGGCGTGGCTTACGATGCCAATAACGAGCAGCCCTCCAGCTATTTGAAGGGCCAGATCAATGACGGTATTGCCGAGCTTAGTAATGTAGAGCGTATGGTACTGTTTCGTCTGCGGATTATGGACAAAGAGGATCAGAATGGCATCCTCAACTTTATCAACTGCTTGGGCGAGTTGAACAAAGAGGAGTGGGAGACCCTGTTCCGTCTGTGCGTGATAGACAAAGAGAATCAGAAGAAAGTCCTTGACTTTATCAAGAGTCTGTAAACAGGCGATCCAACACAAAGAGAGAGCCACAGAGACCGGTAACGGTTTTTGTGGCTCTCTCTTTGTTTAGACTTGCAGACCGTACAGTGCGCGGGCGTTCTCCGCCGTTTGGCGCAGCACAGCCTGGGGAGACAGTCCCAGCACCTGCCCGATGCGTGCGGCGATGTGAGGGATCAGAGCAGAGTTATTGCGCTGCCCGCGGCAAGGCTCTGGCGCCAGGTAAGGACAGTCCGTTTCCAACACCAGGCGTTCTAAGGGGATCGTTTCCACTACCTCCAGCGCTTTGCGGGCGTTCTTAAAGGTGGCCACACCGTTCAGGCCGATGTACATGCCCAGTTTGATGATCTCCTTTGCCATTTCCTTGCTGCCGGAGAAGCAGTGCACCACGCCTTTGGGCTGCAAGGCTTGCAGCAGCTCCAGCGTGTCGCCATGGGCTTCCCGGTCGTGTACGATAATGGGTTTGTCCACTTCCTTTGCCAGCTGGATCTGACGGCGGAAAAAGGCCGTTTGCGTGTCTTTGTCGCTGGCCATCCAGTGGTAGTCCAAGCCGATCTCGCCAACCGCCACGCACTTGGGGTCTGCCAGCAGTGTTCGCAGGTGCTCTACGTCCTCTAAATCGGCGCCTTCCAAATTCTCCGGGTGGAACCCGGCGGCAAAGTAAAACCAGGGATATTGGCGGCTCAGCGCCTGATTTTGCAGGGAGGAGGGCAGATCACAGCCGCAGCTGACCACACCCACCACGCCTTGGTCGGGCAGCCGGCGGAGCAGCTGCTCCCGATCCGGGTCAAATTGAGGATCGTCATAATGGGCGTGGGTGTCAAAAATCGGAGCGTTTTCCATAAATCGAATTCCTTTATAAAAAAGAGCGACCGGTCCGCAGACTGCTCGCTCTTTTGTGTTTTTTTAGCGAATCTGGGTGCCGGCGGGCATACCGTCCACAAACAGCACCTGCACATCATGATCGCCTACATCGCCGGCCAGAAGCATACCGTTGCTCATCTCGCCGCACAGCTTGGCAGGCTTTAAGTTGGCTACGATCACCACTTTTTTACCGATTAGATCCTCCGGCTTGTACCAGGGGGCAATGCCGCTGACGATCTGTCGGCTGCCGTCGCCGTCATTCACTTGCAGTTTTAGCAACTTCTTTGCCCGCTTAATGGGTTCGCAGTCGGTGATCTCTGCCACGCGCAGCTCTACCTTGCTAAAGTCGTCAAAGGCAATCTGCGCCACACCGGGCACCTCTGACTTAGGCTGCTGGGCAGCGATGGCCTTCTCCATTTGGGCTTTAATTAAGGCGTTCAGTTCGTCAATCTCCTTGTCTGTGTCAATGCGGGGAAACAGAGCGTCGCCCTTGTGCACCGTTACATTGGCAGGGAGCACGCCGAATTTGGCAGCGTTCTCATAGGTGATCAGGTTCTCGGTAGCGCCGATCTGCGCCCAGGCCTTGGGCATAGAGGTGGGCATAAAGCAGGACAGCAGGGTGGTGGTGATCCGGATCACCTCCAGCAGGTTGTACAGCACGCTGGCCAGCCGAGCCTTGCGGCTCTCGTCCTTGCCCAGGATCCAGGGGGTGGTTTCGTCAATATACTTGTTGGCTCTGGAGATCACTTTGAAGATCTCTGCCAAGGCGTTGTTCAGCTGGGTCTGGTCCATGTAGGCAGCCACTTTATCCCGCAGCTCCAGTGCCGGGTCAATGAGAGAGGCGTCCAGTTCTTCGTCTGCTTCTCTGCATTCCGGCAAGGTGCCGCCAAAGTATTTCTCTGCCATAGCCACGGTGCGGGACACCAGGTTGCCCAGATCGTTCGCTAAGTCCGCGTTAATGCGGTTGATCATAATTTCGTTAGAAAAAGAGCTGTCTGCGCCCAGCGCCATCTCTCGCAGAATGTGGTAGCGAATGGCATCTGCGCCGTAGCGCTCGCCCAGCACCAGCGGGTCTACCACATTGCCGATGGATTTGCTCATCTTTTGACCGTTAAAGGTGATCCAGCCGTGTACTGCCAAGTGCTTGGGCAGCGGCAGATCCAGCGCCATCAGCATGGCGGGCCAAATGATGGCGTGGAAGCGCATAATATCTTTCGCCACCATGTGCACATCGGCGGGCCAATAGCGGTCAAAGTCGTCATATTTGTCATTCAGGTAGCCCAGGGCGCTGATGTAGTTGGAGAGCGCGTCTACCCACACATAAACCACATGACCCGGGTCAAAGGTGACGGGAATGCCCCAAGTGAAGGAAGTGCGGGACACGCACAGATCTTCCAAACCGGGCTTGATAAAGTTGTTGACCAGCTCTACCGCACGGCTCTTAGGCTGTAAATAATCCGTCTCCAACAGCAGCTTTTCGATCCGGTCGGCAAAGGGGGACAGCTTAAAGAAATAGGCTTCCTCAGCGGCCTCGGTGACCGCACGGCCGCATTCCGGGCACTTGCCGTCCACCAGCTGGCTTTCCGTCCAAAAGCTCTCGCAGGGGGTGCAGTATTTGCCTTTGTACTCACCCTTGTAAATATAGCCCCGGTCGTACAGCTCCTTAAAGATCTTTTGAACCGTCTCTATATGGTAATCGTCGGTGGTGCGAATGTAGCGGTCATAGCTGATGTTCATGTAGGACCACAGCTTCTTAAAGATGGCTACGATCTCGTCCACATACGCCTTGGGGGTTACGCCTTTCTCGGCGGCCTTTTGCTCAATTTTCAGACCGTGCTCGTCCGTACCGGTGAGAAAGAGCACATCATACCCCTGCATGCGCCGAAAGCGGGCGATGGAGTCGCAGGCCACGGTGGTGTAGCAGTGCCCGATGTGGGGATTGCCGGAGGGGTAGTAAATGGGCGTGGTGATATAAAACTTTTCCTTATCCATAGGAGCCTCCTTATACAAATACATTGAAGTTGGCCGTCGCGCCGTCCTTGGTGCGGGTTTCTACCGCATCGCCGGTCTGCATATTGACTTTGACGGAGGCGTACTTCTTTTTGTTTTTATAAACGGCAAAATAGTAGTTGTTGCCCTCAGACACGGTGCCGTCCACATCGTAGCCCTTGCCATAGTAGTTGGTCAGGGCGTCCAGTGCCTGGTTGACGGTGTAGGCGCTTCCGCTGTCCTCTTTTGCCTTTTTAGTGGTGGTTTCTGCCGGTTTTGTAGTGGTGTCGGTAGAAGTATTTGTGGTGCTCTCCGGCACCGTGGTGTCTGCCGTGGTGGCAGCGGGCCGGGTTGCGACCGTGGCGGGCTGGGTGGTCTCTTCCGGGGCAGCCTTGGTGCAGCCAAACAGCCCGGCGGCAGTGACGCAGCACAGACCCAGCGCCAGCGCTGCTTTGATCCCTTTATTCATACTCAATCACCTGATTTCAGAATATTACAGCAGGGAAGCGGCGCCCCGATCCAGCATCAGCGTTACATCCGTATGGAACTGCAACACAGAGGCGGGACATTCCGGAGTCACATTGCCGGAGATCACCTGCTTAATGGCTTTGGCCTTGTGCTCGCCCAGGGCGATGATCAGAATGCGCTTGGCCTGCATAATGGAGCCAATGCCCATGGTCAGTGCTTGGGTGGGCACCTCCTCAATGGTGTTAAAGAAGCGGCTGTTGTCCTGAATGGTGCTCTCCTTAAGGGACACCACATGGGTCCACCGCTGGAAGGAGTCGCTGGGCTCGTTAAAGGCAATGTGGCCGTTGGAGCCGATACCCAGCAGCTGAATATCAATACCGCCGGCAGCGCGAATGCTCTCCTCGTACTGCTTGCACTCGGCCTCTAAGTCCGCTGCGTTGCCGTCCAAAAAGTGAATGCGCTCCTTCGGGATATTGATGTGGTCAAACAGATTTTCGTGCATAAAGGAGTGGTAGGAATTTTTGTCTTCCACATCCAGCTTGCAGTATTCGTCCAGGTTAAAAGTGGTCACTTTGGAGAAGTCCACAGCACCCTGCTCGTACAGGCGGATCATGTGGTTGTAGGGCTTCAGCGGCGTGGAGCCGGTGGCCAAACCCAGTACGGAGTTGGGCTTTGCCAGCACCTGGCCGCACATATAGTTACCGGCTGCAATGCCGATCTGTTCTTCCGTGTCGTAAATCAATACATTCATGTTGTTTCCTCACTCTTAATTTTAAGAATATGTCCTATATTATATACGATTTGGCGGCAATGTCAATTCTTGTCGTGCTTTTTGGTACGATAGCGCAGCCAAAGCCACAGCAGCACCCCGGCACACAGCAGCCCAAGGGCCGCACCTGCGGTGTCAATCGCCCAGTCTGCCGCCTGGCAGGAACGCCCGGGCACAAAGCGCTGGTGCACCTCGTCGGTGATTGCATACAGACTGGCAATGGGCAGGCTGACGGCCGTGTACCGGCGTCCCCAGGTGGCTGCACAGGCAAAGCTCAGCAGCAGGCACAGCCCGGTGTATTCCAAAAAGTGTGCGGATTTGCGTACCAAAAAGTCTGTGAGCCGACCATCGCCCAGCAGGCGGGTGAGCCAGGCCAGTACGGCGCCGCTCTCGCGGCTGGATTGGTCCGCTGTGCGGGAGGACAGGTAGAAGATTACACCCATACACACCACGCTGAGCACCCAAAAGACCGTAGCGTACCGCTTATTATGCTCTGACCGCTTCAACAAAGGAGACCCTCCCGCTGCCCGGGTGAAACTGAACGCCGCTGACGCCTCCAGCCATCACATAGTAGGCAGACTCATAGAATACCGGTAGAACGGCGCCGGTTTGGATCAGCGCCTGCTCGCAGGCCCGGCAGGCGGCGGTGGCCGTGCCGGCCGTGGCGTTCTTGGCCACTGTCAGCGCCCGTTCGATTTTATCGCTTTGCAGCTTCATATAGTTGGTGGAGAGCAGGTTGGACAGAAAGGTCACCGGGCTTTGGCTGGCGGCCTCCATAGGGTACAGGGCAATGTCGTAGGTGCCTGCGGCCATCTGGCTCTCCATCTCCGCTTTGGTCATGGTTTCGATCTTTAGGGAAAAGGCAATGCCGGTGCCGTTGCCGTAGGTGGTCACGGTGCCCAAGCTGCTTTGCACTCCCTGTACCAGCGCCTTGGCGTAAGCGTCCATCTCCGGGGTGGTAATGACTGTCAGCGCCACGGTGGTCAGCCCGGTCTCCTCCAGCCCGGCTTTCCACAGGGTTTGGGCGCGGGCAGCATCCCTGGCAGGCACCAGGCTGTTTTTAGCGGTGGTCACATTCCCGCCGTCCACCGTGGTACTAGGCGGAGTAATGCCGGTGGACGCCTGCAGATATTTGCTGTTTTTTGTATCTGCCGGGGACAGGCTCAGGCAGATGGCTCGGCGCATTTTTTCATTGGATAGGCTGCCTTGGTTGGTGTTAAGCAAAAACGCCCAGGTGGTGTTGGCATAGGGAATAGCGGTCAGGTCGTCCTTCTTTTTCAGGGCGCCGTACTCACTGCCGGTGAGAAAGGCGGCGTCGTAGTAGCCGCTTTCCAACTTCTCCGGTACCTTGCTGTTTTCGTCCTTGATATTCAGGGTGATATTGTCCACCTTCGTGGGGTTGGTGCCCTTGTATTCCTGATTTTTGTTCAGGGTATAAGAGGTGTCCAGTTGATTCTTTACATAAAATTGGCCGTTAAAGAGAGAATACTCCGTGCCCAGGCCGTAGCGGCCCTTGGTGGCGGTAAAGAATTCTTTATTGCAGGGCATGGCTGCTGCGCCGGACAGGGTAGAAAAGAACCCGGCGTCCGGGGTGCGTAGAGTGATCACCAAGGTGTAATCGTCCGTGGCCTTTACTTGCAGGGCAGAGGCGCTCTTCTGTTTGGTGTACACCTGCTGTGCACCGGCAATGCCGGACAGGGCAGGGTACAGGGGACAGGCGGTTTGGGGCGATACGGCGCGCTGAAGCGCAAAAACAAAATCATGGGCGGTAATGTCCGGATCCCAGTTTTTGCCCATACGTTCGGTTACCGCGTCCGTCAGGTGCCACTTCAGTCCCTGGCGCAGATGGAAGGTGTAGGTCTTTTGGTCGGTGCTCACTGTCCAGTCCACAGCCACAGCCGGTTTGACCGTGCCGTCGTCCTCCACACGCACCAGCCCCTCATAGCAGTTCTCCGCGATCAGGTATTCATCCTGGGTGGCAGCCACCTGAGGGTCAAAGCTGGTGATATTGCCGGTGATGGGGTAGATAATATCCAGCTGCTTGTTCCGTCCGCCGCAACCGGCAAACAGGGTGCACACCAAAGCGGCGCACAGCAGCAGAGAAAAGATACGCTTACAGTTTTGTTTCATGGTTCGCTCCAGTTGATTTTCTTGCCGTCTATTATACCATAAGGGGAGAGAAGAAATCAATTTTTAGCGCTCCGATTTGTAGAATTTTTTGAAAAATTCTTGTGCAAAGTGACGAAAAACAAGAAGCACACGGTGGCGTGTATCAAAAAGTTTTTCATTTTGTGGAATTTATATAAAAATAATTGTTGACTTTCCGGGCTTGTTCGTCTATATTATATGCACGATTAAAATGGAAATTTATGCGCACGAATATATGCGCGCCCCTGCCGGGCCGTGCGAAAAACTTTAGGCCCGCGGCAGCGGATCGGCGCTGGATTTCGACTTTTTTCTGAGAAAAAAAGATTGGAGTGACCCCTTTTATGTTGAACGTGAAAGACGTGCAGCTCGGCACCACAACACGAAAGAGTTTTGCAAAGATCAATGAAGTGATGCAAATGCCCAACCTCATTGAAGTGCAGAAGAAATCGTATCAGTGGTTCCTGGATGAAGGTTTGGAAGAGGTGTTCCGCGACATTGGTTCCATCACGGATTATACAGGCAATCTGGTGCTGGACTTTATCGACTACACCATGGACGAGGACCCCAAGTACACCATTGCCCAGTGTAAGGCAAGGGATGTGACTTACGCCAAACCGCTGAAGGTCCGTGCCCGCTTGCAGAACAAAGAGACCGGTGAGGTAAAGGAGAACATCATCTTCATGGGCGACTTCCCGCTGATGACGGATGCCGGCACTTTTGTAATCAACGGTGCAGAGCGCTGCATTGTGTCTCAGCTGGTGCGTTCCCCCGGCGTGTATTACCACATGGACCATGACAAGACCGGTAAGGAATTGTATACCAACACCGTGATCCCCAACCGGGGCGCATGGCTGGAGTATGAGACAGACGCCAACGACCTGTTCTATGTGCGCATTGATAAAAACCGCAAGATCTTTATCACCACTTTCCTGCGTGCGTTGGGTCTGGGTCTCGATCATGAGATCATTGACTATTTCGGTGAGGATGAGCGCCTGGTGGCCACCATTGAGAAGGACACCACCAAGAACCAGGAGGAGGCACTCCTGGAGGTGTACAAGCGCCTGCGTCCCGGCGAGCCGCCCACTTTGGAGACGGCACAGGCTCACTTGGACGGCCTGTTCTTTGACCCGCACCGGTACGATCTGTCCCGAGTGGGTCGCTATAAGTATAACAAAAAGCTGGGTATGGCTGACCGCCTGAACGGCCAGATCCTGGCAGAACCGGTGATCTCTCCCCAGGGTGAGTTCCTGGCAGACGCCGGTGAGAAGATCGACAAGATCAAGGCCATGGAGATCGAGGATGCAGGTGTTATGTTTGCATTTGTCGATGTGGACGGCAACAAGGTAAAAGTTGTGTCCAACGGCATGGTCGATATCAAGAAATATGTGGACTTTGACTGCACCCCTCTGGGTATCCGCGAAAAGGTCAGTTATGCTGTGCTGGCAGAGATCCTGGAGAAGTGCGGCGATGATGAAGAGGCACTGAAAGAGGAGATCCGCATTAAGCAGGACGACCTGGTGCCCAAGCACATTACCACAGACGATATTTTTGCTACCGTGTCTTATCTCTGCAACCTGGCTTGCGGTGTAGGCACCACAGACGACATTGACCACCTGGGCAATCGTCGTATCCGCGCGGTAGGCGAGTTGCTGCAAAACCAGTTCCGTATCGGCTTTACCCGTATGGAGCGCGTGATTCGTGAGCGTATGACCTTGCAGGCACAGGACGACGAGGACGCCATTACCCCCCAGGCACTGATTAACATTCGCCCGGTGGTGGCTGCCATTCGTGAGTTCTTCGGCTCCTCTCCGTTGTCCCAGTTTATGGACCAGAACAACCCCTTGGCGGAGCTGACTCATAAGCGCCGTCTGTCCGCACTGGGCCCCGGCGGTCTGTCCCGTGACCGCGCCGGGTTTGAGGTGCGAGATGTACACTATACCCATTACGGCAGAATGTGCCCCATTGAGACTCCCGAAGGACCCAACATCGGCCTGATCTCTTATCTGGCTTGCTATAGCCGGCTGAATGAGTACGGCTTCATTGAGGCACCGTACCGTAAGGTGGATAAAGAGACCGGTGTGGTCACCGATGAGGTGGTCTATATGACCGCCGATGTGGAGGACGAGTTCGTTGTGGCCCAGGCCAATGAGCCTCTGGACGAGGAAGGTCACTTCACCAACCGCCGTGTTACCTGCCGCCATCGGGACGAGTTCCTGACCCTGCCCCCGGAGCGGGTGGATTACATGGATGTATCCCCCAAGATGGTTGTATCCGTAGCTACGGCTATGATTCCGTTTTTGGAGAACGACGACGCCAACCGTGCACTGATGGGCGCCAACATGCAGCGCCAGGCTGTGCCGCTGCTGAAGACCGAGGCCCCGGTAGTGGGTACCGGTATGGAGTATAAGGCAGCTTACGACTCCGGCGTGGTGGTCATTGCCAAGCGTGGCGGCACCGTGTGCGCCGTAGACGCGCGTACCATTGATATTAAGACCGCTTCCGGTGAGATCGACCATTACGAGTTGGTAAAGTTCTGCGGCTCCAACCAGGGCACCTGTATCAACCAGCGGCCCATCGTCTCCCTGCACCAGCAGGTAGAGGACGGCCAGGTGATCGCCGACGGTCCCGCCACCTGCAATGGTGAGGTTTCTCTGGGTAAGAACGCCCTGATCGGCTTTATGACCTGGGAAGGCTACAACTACGAGGACGCCGTATTGATCAACGAGAAGATCGTGCGGGACGATGTTTATACTTCCATTCACATTGAGGAGCACGAGGTGGAGTCCAGAGACACCAAGCTGGGTCCGGAGGAGATCACCCGCGATATTCCCAATGTGGGCGAGGACGCGCTGAAGGATCTGGACGAGGACGGTATTATCCGCATCGGCGCCGAGGTACACAGCGGCGATATTTTGGTGGGTAAAGTGACCCCCAAGGGCGAGACGGAGCTGACCGCAGAGGAGCGGCTGCTGCGTGCCATCTTCGGTGAGAAGGCCCGCGAGGTGCGTGACACCTCTATGCGTGTGCCCCATGGCGAGTATGGTATTGTGGTGGATGTTAAGGTGTTCACCCGTGCCAACAGCGACGAAATGAGCCCCGGCGTGAATAAAGTGGTTCGCGTTTATATCGCCCAGAAGCGTAAGATCCAGGCCGGTGATAAGATGGCCGGTCGTCACGGTAACAAGGGCGTTGTGTCCCGGGTACTGCCCCAGGAGGATATGCCGTTCCTGCCGGACGGTCGCCCGTTGGATATTGTATTGAACCCCTTGGGCGTACCTTCTCGTATGAACATCGGGCAGGTGCTGGAGGTGCATCTGGGTTATGCCGCTATGGCACTGGGCTGGAAGATGATGACCCCCGTATTTGACGGTGCCCATGAGGACGACATTCGTGAGTGCCTGAAATTGGCCGGCCTGCGTGAGGACGGTAAGACCACCTTGACCGACGGCCGTACAGGCGAAAAGTTTGATAACCCGGTGACTGTGGGCTACATGTATTACCTGAAGCTCCATCACCTGGTGGATGATAAGATCCATGCCCGTTCCACCGGTCCTTACAGCCTGGTCACCCAGCAGCCTTTGGGTGGTAAAGCCCAGTTCGGCGGCCAGCGTTTCGGTGAGATGGAGGTTTGGGCACTGGAGGCATACGGCGCTGCTTACACTCTGCAAGAGATCATGACGGTGAAGTCCGATGATGTTGTGGGCCGTGTGAAGGCTTATGAGGCCATTGTTAAGGGCGAGAATATCCCCAAGGCAGGCACGCCGGAATCCTTCAAGGTTCTGTTTAAGGAGCTGCAGGCACTGGGTCTGGATACTCGTGTGTATGACGCCAACGGCGAGGAAGTAGAGCTCAAGCAGGATCTGGACGATGGCACCGGTATTCAGCCTATTGATGACAAGGCGTTCACCACCGTCAATGACTTTGACGAGGGCAGCGAGGGCTTTGGCATTGAGAATGCGGAAGAAGCCGGCGAGGAAGCAGGCGCAGACGCAGCGGATTCGTTTGCAGATTTGTTTGCAAACGCCCTGGACGACGATTCGGACGACGGGGCCGACGCGTAAACGCCATTCCGACACTACATTATATATAAAGGAGTGCTTCCATGATGGAGAATAAAGAAAACGAATTCAGCTCGATCAAAATCGGTCTGGCGTCTCCCGAGCAGATTCGGGAGTGGTCCTACGGCGAGGTCACCAAGCCGGAGACCATTAATTACAGAACGCTGAAGCCGGAGCGGGACGGTTTGTTCTGCGAGCGCATTTTCGGCCCCATGAAGGACTGGGAGTGCCACTGCGGCAAATATAAGAGAGTACGCTATAAGGGCAAGGTCTGCGAGCGCTGCGGCGTAGAGATCACCCGGGCCAAGGTACGCCGTGAGCGTATGGGCCATATTGAACTTGCGGCTCCCGTGTCTCACATTTGGTATTTTAAGGGCATTCCCAGCCGCCTTGGGCTGGTACTGGATTTGAGCCCCCGTTATTTGGAGAAGGTGCTGTACTTTGCACTGTATATCGTAACGGATCCCGGCGACACCCCGCTGGAGAAAATGCAGATCCTTAACGAAAAAGAATATGCAGAAATGCGCGAGCGCTACGAGGACGACTTTGAGGCCGGCATGGGCGCCGAGGCCATCAAAAAGCTGCTGCAAGACATTGATGTGAAAGCCCTGCGGGATGAGCTGACCGAGGAGCTGGAGACTGCTACCGGTCAAAAGCGTGTGCGTCTGCTCAAGCGCCTGGATGTGGTCAATGCATTCTATCAGAGCGGCAATAAGCTGGAGTGGATGATCCTGGATGCCATCCCGGTAATCCCCCCGGATATTCGCCCCATGGTTCAGCTGGACGGCGGCCGTTTTGCCACCTCTGATCTGAACGACCTGTATCGCCGCGTTATCAACCGAAACAACCGTTTGAAGAAGCTGCTGGAGCTGGGCGCACCGGATATTATCGTGCGCAACGAAAAGCGTATGCTCCAGGAGTCTGTGGACGCCCTGATCGACAACGGCCGCCGCGGCCGTCCGGTCACCGGCCCCAACAACCGTCCGCTGAAGTCCCTGTCCGATATGCTGAAAGGTAAGCAGGGTCGCTTCCGTCAGAACCTGCTGGGTAAGCGTGTCGACTACTCCGGCCGTTCCGTAATCGTGGTTGGCCCGGAATTGAAGATGCACCAGTGCGGTCTGCCGAAGGAAATGGCGATCGAGCTGTTTAAGCCCTTTGTGATGAAGCGGCTGGTAGAGACCGGCGTGGCCTCTAACATTAAATCTGCCCGTAAGATGGTGGAGCGTGCCAACAACCCGGCCGTTTGGGACTCTCTGGAAGTGGTCATTAAGGATCACCCGGTGATGCTTAACCGTGCACCTACCCTGCACCGTTTGGGTATTCAGGCTTTTGAGCCGGTGCTGGTAGAGGGTCGCGCAATTAAGTTGCACCCGCTGGCTTGTACCGCATTTAACGCAGACTTCGACGGCGACCAGATGGCTGTGCACGTGCCCCTTTCCGCAGAGGCACAGGCAGAGGCCAGAATGTTGATGCTGGCTGCTAACAACCTGCTGAAACCCTCTGACGGTAAGCCGGTAACCGTGCCTACCCAGGATATGGTGATCGGTTCCTATTACCTGACCATGATTAAGGGCGGCGAGCCGGGCTGCCCCACGGTGGAGAAAGACGCCCAGGGCAACGAATATACCCGCTATAATATTTACAGAGATAAGGACGAGGCCATGATGGCCTACCAGGAAGGCTCTTTGGGCTTGCACTCCGAGTGCCTGATCCGCTTCTCCAAGGAAGTGGACGGGGAAGTGCACGAGCACCTGGTTAAGACGACCATCGGTCGTGTGATCTTTAACGCCCCGGTGCCTCAGGACCTGGGTTTTGTGGATCGTTCCGATCCGGAGAATGAGTTTGTACCGGAGATCAGCTTTGTTGTAAAGAAGAAGCAGCTGGGCCAAATCGTCGAGAAGTGCATTCGCGTGCACGGCGTTGCCGTGGCATCCAAGGTGCTGGACGCTTTGAAGGCGCAGGGCTATAAGTATTCCACCATTTCCGGCACCACCGTAGCCGTTGTGGACGCCCTGATCCCGGAGAAGAAGAAGGAGTACCTGGACGAGGCCGAGAAGCGGGTGGACGAGATTACCACCAACTACAACTACGGCCTGATTACCAACGAGGAGCGTTCGTCCGCCGTTATCAAGGCTTGGGAGGACTGCACCAACAAGGTATCCCACGAGCTGACCAGTAACTTTGACGGCGCCCATAACCCCATTCACATGATGGTAGACTCCGGTGCCCGTGGTAGTACCTCTCAGCTGCGTCAGCTGGCCGGTATGCGTGGTTTGATCGCCAATACCGCCGGTAAGACCATTGAGGTTCCCATTCGTGCCAACTACCGTGAGGGTCTGAATATTCTGGAATACTTCATTTCCTCCCGTGGTGCCCGTAAAGGTTTGGCCGATACCGCACTGCGTACCGCAGACTCCGGTTACCTGACCCGCCGTCTGGTAGATGTATCCCAGGATGTAATCATTCGCGACCAGGATTGCGGCTGCCACGATGGTATTATCGTAAGCAAGATCATGGACGGCAACCGTGTACTGGAGCCGTTGGAGGAGCGCCTTACCGGTCGTTTCGTTGTGGACCCGGTGATCGATCCTAACTCCGGCGAAGTGCTGATGGAGCCGGATCGTATGATGACAGAGGAAGACGCCAAGCGTATTGTGGACGCCGGTATCGAGTCCGTAAAGATCCGTTCTCTGATCACCTGTAAGTCCCACCACGGCGTGTGCTGCAAGTGCTACGGTGCCAACCTGGCCTTTAACGAGCCGGTTCAGGTAGGTGAGGCCGTGGGTATCATCGCCGCCCAGTCCATCGGTGAGCCGGGTACACAGCTGACCATGCGTACCTTCCATACCGGCGGTGTTGCCGGTGGTGCCGATATTACACAGGGTCTGCCCCGTGTAGAGGAGCTGTTCGAGGCCAGAAAACCCAAGCAGCTGGCCATTCTGTCTGAGATCGACGGTGTGGTTCATTTTGAGGAGATCAAGAAGAGCCGTCACGCCATTGTGACCGGCGAGGACGGGGAAGAGAAGAAGTATCTGATTCCTTACGGTGCCCGCCTGTGCGAGCACATTGTTGAGGGCGCCCATGTGAAGAAGGGCGAGGAGCTGACGCTCGGCGCCGTGAACCCCCATGATGTTTTGGCTATCTTGGGCGAAGAGGCTGTTTATAACTACCTAATTAAGGAAGTACAGTTCGCTTACCGTACCCAGGGTGTTGATATTAACGACAAGCACATTGAGGTTATCGTTCGTCAGATGCTTAAGAAGTGCACCGTGGACGATGCCGGTGATACCGATCTGGTGTCCGGCACCATGGTGGATGTGGCCCAGGTAGACGAGGCCAATGAGGCCATTGACAAGCGGATCGCTTTGGGTGAGACCACTTTGAAGCACGCCACTTATATCCCGATCCTGATGGGTATTACTAAGGCGTCCTTGGCCACCGACTCCTTCCTGTCCGCCGCCTCCTTCCAGGAGACCACCCGCGTGCTCACCGATGCTGCCATCAAGGGCAAGGTGGATCCGCTGATCGGTCTGAAGGAAAATGTAATCATCGGTAAGCTGGTGCCCGCCGGTACCGGTATGCAGGTGTTTGATAAGGTGGATGTGGTGCCCAGCTATTTCTCCGCTGAGGGCAGCGAGGAAATTTTGAACCTGGAACAGCTGCAAGAGCTCTTGACAAACAGTATGTCCGAGTGATATAATGCTAAATTGTCGGTGTGCGATTTGCGCTAAATCGGCCCAAATCCCATCGAATTTAGCCGAAAATTGACCATTTACCGGGGCAGAACCGTAAAGTTCTGCCCCAGTAGGTGCGTTTTTGAGCAGAAAATGCAAATTTGCTTTGCCAAATTTGTGTTTTGTGCGCAAAAGCGTACAAAATAATTTGAAAGGAGATAAACGATTGCCTACCTTTAACCAACTTGTAAGAACAGGTCGTAAGACGCTGGAGAAAAAGTCCAAAACACCGGCTCTGCTGAAGGGGCTGAACACCAAGAAGAATGTTATGACCGATAACAATTCTCCCCAGAAGCGCGGCGTTTGCACCGCAGTCAAGACTGCAACTCCGAAAAAGCCGAACTCTGCACTGCGTAAGATTGCCAGAGTGCGTCTGTCTAACGGCATTGAAGTGTCCGCTTACATTCCCGGCGTAGGTCACAACCTGCAGGAGCACTCTGTAGTTATGATCCGCGGCGGCCGTGTAAAGGACCTTCCCGGTGTGCGTTACCACATCATTCGCGGTACTCTTGATACCCAGGGCGTGAACGGCAGAATGCAGGGCCGCTCTAAGTACGGCGCCAAGAGACCGAAAGCTGCTAAGAAATAAGAGCAGCGCCGATCCGTTAAGGATCCACCAAGCTCAGCCTAGCTGAGTTTGATCTTCTTGTTTGGAAATCCGGCAAAAGTTTATATACTTTATATTGCTATACAGTGTATGACCTTTTTGTTGGCTCCACGGGAAAACTCGAGTACCTATGAACTCATCAATGATAATGAAGGAGGGAAGCGAAGATGCCAAGAAGAGGCCAGATCGCTAAGCGTGACGTTCTGCCTGATCCGCTGTACAACTCTAAGCTTGTTACACGCCTGATCAACAACGTTATGTACGATGGTAAAAAAGGTGTCGCACAGAAGATCGTGTACGACGCTTTCGACATCATCAAAGAAAAGACGGGTAATGATCCCCTGGAAACTTTTGAAGCTGCCATGGAGAATGTTATGCCCGTACTGGAGGTTAAGGCTCGCCGTGTAGGCGGTGCGACCTACCAGGTACCGCTTGAGGTTCGTCCGGAACGGCGCCAGACCCTGGGTCTGCGCTGGATCACTCTCTATGCGCGTCAGCGTTCTGAGAGAACCATGAAGGAGCGCCTGGCAGCCGAGATTATGGATGCTACCAATAAGACCGGCGGCGCTGCCAAAAAGTGCGACGATACCCATAAGATGGCTGAGGCAAACAAGGCGTTTGCTCATTTCAGATATTAAGCCATTCAGTTTGTTAGGAGGATATTATGCCGAGAAAAGTATCTCTTGAAATGACAAGAAATATTGGTATCATGGCGCATATTGATGCTGGTAAAACCACCACCACCGAGCGTATCCTGTATTACACGGGTATTAACCATAAGATCGGTGAGACCCACGATGGTACAGCAACCATGGACTGGATGGCGCAGGAGCAGGAGCGCGGTATTACCATTACTTCCGCTGCTACCACTTGCTTCTGGAAGAAGCACAGAATCAATATCATCGATACCCCCGGGCATGTGGACTTCACCGTAGAGGTGCAGCGTTCCCTGCGTGTGTTGGACGGTTCCGTTACCGTTCTGTGCGCCAAGGGTGGCGTTGAGCCCCAGTCTGAGACCGTATGGCGTCAGGCTGACGAGTACCATGTACCGAGAATGATCTATGTCAATAAGATGGACATTATGGGCGCAGATTTCTACAATGTACTGGATATGGTCAATGACCGTTTCAAGTGCAATGCACTGCCCATTCAGTTGCCCATCGGCGCGGAGGACACTTTCCGCGGGATTGTGGACCTGGTGAATATGGACGCCGAGATCTATTATGACGATCTGGGTAACGATGTTCGCCGTGAGCCCATTCCTGAGGATATGATGGAATTGGCGCAGAAGTACCGCGAGCAGCTCATCGAGCATGTCGCCGAAATGGACGACGCGCTGATGGAGAAGTATTTCGCCGGCGAAGAGTTGACTGTTGACGAGATCAAAAAGACCATCAGAAAATCTACCATTGCTAACAAGATGGTGCCCATCACCTGCGGTACTTCCTACCGTAACAAGGGTGTACAGCCCCTGCTGGACGCAATCGTAGATTATATGCCCGCCCCCACGGATGTTGAGTCCATTAAGGGCGTAAATCCGGACACGGACGAGGAAGAGTATCGTCACTCTTCCGACACAGAGCCTTTTGCTGCTCTGGCGTTCAAGATCGCTACCGACCCCTTCGTTGGTAAGATCTGCTTCTTCCGTGTATATTCCGGTACCATTGACGCAGGCTCTCCCTGCTACAACTCTGTAAAGGGTCATAAGGAGAGAATGGGTCGTATTCTGCAGATGCACTCCAATCACCGTGAGGATATTCCCACCTGCTACGCCGGCGACATCGCTGCTGCCGTAGGTCTGAAGAACACCACCACCGGTGATACGCTGTGTGACGAGGATCATCCCATTATTCTGGAGTCCATGAACTTCCCGGATCCCGTGATCCGTGTTGCCATTGAGCCTAAGACCAAGGCCGGTCAGGAAAAGATGGGTCTGGGTCTTGCGAAGTTGGCAGAAGAGGACCCCACCTTTAAGGCTTACACCGATGAAGAGACAGGTCAGACCATCATCGCCGGCATGGGCGAGCTGCACTTGGAGATCATCGTTGACCGTCTGATGCGTGAGTTCAAGGTAGAGGCCAATGTTGGCGCTCCCCAGGTGGCTTACAAAGAGACCATCACCAAGGAAGCGGCTTCCGATACCAAGTATAAGCGTCAGTCCGGCGGTAGCGGCCAGTACGGTCACTGTAAGATCCGCATTATGCCCAACATTGATCCGGAGACCGGTGTGGGCAAGGGCTATGAATTCGTGAACCAGATCGTCGGCGGTTCCATCCCCAAGGAGTATATCCCTGCGGTAGACGCCGGTATCCAGGGCGCTATGAAGAGCGGTATTCTGGCAGGCTACAATGTGGTAGATGTTCGCGTAGAGCTGTACGACGGTTCTTACCACGAGGTTGACTCCTCTGAGATGGCCTTTAAGATCGCCGGTTCTATGGCATTTAAGGACGCTGCCAAGAAGGCCGGTCCCATCATTCTGGAGCCCATGATGAAGGTTGTTGTTATCGTTCCTGAGGAATACATGGGCGATGTAATCGGCGACCTGAACTCCCGCCGTGGCCAGATCCAGGGCATGGAGGACCGCAACGGTGCAAAGCAGATTAATGCTCGCGTACCGCTGTCTGAGATGTTTGGCTATGTAAACGACCTGCGTTCCAAGACCCAGGGTCGTGGCCAGTACACCATGGAGCCGGACGGCTATGAGCCTGTTCCCAAGTCCATTTCTGAGAGCATTATCAGCGAGCGCGCCAAAAAAGACTGATAATTCGATAAATCAATAAAAAATGCTTGCTATTTTTATTCGATTTTGATAGAATAGCAATGACAATTGACTATTGTAAATTCTTAAGGAGGAAATTCCAATGGCAAAAGAACATTTTAACAGAACCAAACCCCATGTTAACATTGGTACGATCGGCCATGTTGACCATGGTAAGACCACTCTGACCGCAGCTATCACCAAGTACCTTGCAAACAAGGGCTATGCAAAGTTCGAGGACTATGCAGATATCGATAAGGCTCCGGAAGAGAGAGAGCGTGGTATCACAATCAACACCGCTCACGTTGAGTATGAGACCGACAAGCGCCACTATGCACACGTGGACTGCCCCGGCCATGCTGACTACATTAAGAACATGATCACCGGTGCTGCGCAGATGGATGGCGCTATCCTGGTTATCGCTGCTACCGATGGCCCCATGGCGCAGACCAAGGAGCATCTGTTGCTGGCTCGTCAGGTAGGCGTGCCCGCAATCATCGTTTTCCTGAACAAGACCGACCAAGTGGACGATCCTGAGCTGCTTGAGCTGGTTGAGATGGAAGTTCGTGAGACCCTGGCTGAGTATGGTTTTGATGAGGATTGCCCCATCATCAAGGGTTCCGCACTGAAGGCTCTGGAAGCATCTTCCAACGACGATCCTGCTTGCGAGTGCATCAAAGAGCTGATGGACGCTGTTGACGAGTATATCCCCACTCCGGACCGTAAGGCTGACCTGCCTTTCCTGATGCCCGTAGAGGATGTGTTCACCATCACCGGTCGTGGTACCGTTGCTACCGGCCGTGTGGAGAGAGGCCAGCTGAAGACCGGCGAGGAAGTTGAGATCGTTGGTCTGAAGGACGAGAGCTCCAAGACCGTTTGCACCGGTATTGAGATGTTCCGTAAGATTCTGGACTATGCTGAGGCCGGCGACAACATCGGCTGCCTGCTGCGTGGTGTTCAGAGATCCGACATCGAGCGTGGTCAGGTTCTGGCTAAGCCCGGTTCCATTCATCCCCACACTGAGTTCACCGGTCAGGTGTATGTACTGACCAAGGAAGAGGGCGGTCGTCATACTCCCTTCTTCAACAACTATCGTCCCCAGTTCTATTTCAGAACCACTGACGTTACCGGCGTGATCACCCTGCCCGAGGGCACCGAGATGTGCATGCCTGGCGATAACGTAAACATGGATGTTAAGCTGATCACCCCCATCGCTATTGAAGAGGGTCTGCGCTTCGCTATCCGTGAGGGCGGCCGTACCGTTGGTTCCGGCGTTGTTACCGCTATCAAGGAGTAATTCCCGGAATTACAGAATCTATAAAAGAGCAAGTCTTCGGACTTGCTCTTTTTGCATTGACAGTTATAGGAAAGTAGGGTCCAGATTTGTCTTTTTATTAGCAAACTCGGGTTTGAACCCATTTCAACAGCTAACCGATTGCGCGGCGTTCGTTGGTACTATAATTTATTGTCCGCTATTTGGTACACAAGACGGATCCGCTTGCGCTGAGCGTTGACAGCCGCGGCGGCATGACTGTATAATGGTTTTAAGGCAAAGAAGATGCCGTCAGCGAGATGATCTTTGACTTCATCAGTGGTGAAGCCGGCACGCAGGAGGGCGGCGATAAGTTCGCCAAGTGGCTGGCGGAAGATACTGACCTGACCCAAAAAGAAAAGAAGTCCGTTATCGAAAAGATCAAGGACTTCTTTACAAAGCGGCTGGACAGCACCCCGGAACACACGGTGCGTGACGAGTACGCTCAGGAGGTTTTGGACACGCTGCGGGGTATGGCAATCACGCTGTCCGATGAGCAAAAGGCAGAGACAGCTTACCATCATGATCGGTACGGCAATGACCTGCTTTTTCTGTATTTTGCATCAAAAAGTACTGCAATAAGTACTATAACGCCAAAAGATTTCTGTTTCTCTTGCTTTTTGTGTAAGCGGAAATTTGGCTTAACTAAGCCGAAAATAAAAAGTAAAATAAAAAAAGGACAGCCGAAAAGCTGTCCTTATGGTCGGAGTGACAAGACTTGAACTTGCGGCCCCTAGACCCCCAGTCTAGTGCGCTACCAACTGCGCCACACCCCGATTGCTTAAACACTATACCATAAAATGCGCTATATTGCAAGCCTTTTTTGCGAATGGTTGCATTTTTTTTGCAAATGGACTATACTAATTACAGATTGAACAAGAGGTGATGAAGTGGCGTTGGAAGAACAGGTGGTGGATCGGCTGATCCACTTGGGTTATACCGTTTCATTTGCAGAGTCTTGCACCGGCGGGCTGTGCTCCGGCACGCTGGTTAATGTAGCCAATGCGTCCAAGGTGCTGAATGCCAGCTTTGTAACCTATGCCAATGCGGCGAAAACTCGTTTTTTGGGCGTGGAGGCGGACACGATCTTGAATTATGGCGTAGTCAGCGAGCAGGTGGCGGCGCAAATGGCACGGGGCGTGGCTAAGACGGCGGAGAGCAATGTGGGCGTCGGCATCACCGGTATTGCCGGCCCCGGTGGCGGTACGGCCAAAAAGCCGGTGGGCATGGTCTGTTTTGGCTTTTGCGTGCAGGATCAAGTGCAGACCTATACTTGCCAATTTGGCAATTTGGGTCGCAACCGGGTGCGCGAGTCTGCTGTGAAATTCGTTTTTTCAAAATTGCTGGAGATTTTGTAAGACCGGCAGTGCGGTTTTGTTTTTGCGCGGGAGTTGCGATTTTTCTCTTGATTTTCTCCGCGAGATATAGTATAATCTTAGCCGTGCTGCAACGCAGCACGTTATGCTGATATGGCTCAGTTGGTAGAGCAGCGCATTCGTAAACGGAAGGCTGTTCGCCGATTTAGGCTCAAAGCAAGTGAAAAATTGAATAAATGCTGATATGGCTCAGTTGGTAGAGCAGCGCATTCGTAATGCGCAGGTCGTCGGTTCGAGTCCGACTATCAGCTCCAAAACCTGCGTAAACTCGGTGTTTTCGCAGGTTTTTTCTTTTTCAGAAATTCAATTCACAACAAAAAATCTCACTCTTTTTTACGAAGTGAGATTTTGTTTGGTTATTCGATTTTCAGCTCAAGACCATCTATAGACCATTTATGAATTTGCCACATTTCCGCCGAGTAGATTTCCCATTGTGTTTGCAACATTTTCTTGCATGGAATCCGTTACATGCATATAGGTGTTCATTGTAAATCCTGCGTCTGTGTGACCTAACATATGCGATACTGTTTTAATGTCCATTCCTTGTTCAAGGGATAAGGTAGCAAAGCTGTGCCGTAAATCGTGGAAGCGTATTCTCGGCACGCCTGCTCTGTCTTGTATTCTGTGTAATCTTCTTGTGACTGCTGAAGTGTCTCGTATCTCTCCTGTGACAGATGACGGGAATATGTATTTCGATTTCGGTATTTGATTTGCTTTTAACTCGCTTAATAACCGAATACACTCATCACATAATCTTATCGTTCTGATTGAACTTTTTGTTTTCGGTGTGTTGATTTTTACCTTAGTATTGTTGTGTGCTGAAAGGAAGTCTATTTATGATAGAAAAAGAAAATGAATATCGAGCAGCACTGTACTGCCGTTTGTCTTCCGATGATGCCTATCTCGTTGAAAGCGGCAGCATACAAACGCAAAAAGCATTGCTGACACAGTATTGCAGGGAGAATAATATTCCTATCTATGACACCTATGCTGATGACGGGTTCAGCGGTACAAATTTTGAACGACCTGATTTCAAACGAATGCTAGGTGACCTTGAAAAGCATAAAGCAAATGTGGTAATAGTTAAAGACCTGTCACGATTCGGCAGAGAGTATGCTCAAATGGGCATGTATATTGAAAATGATTTTGAGGATTGGAATATCAGGTTCATTTCAATCGGAGAAAATATTGATACACTCAATGGTACAGACGTAATACTGATGCCGATAATAAATGTCATAAACAGTCATTATCCAAGAACTAAATGCCCGAATTCTCAACGAACTAATCGAAAAAATCGTAGTCCACGAAAAAGAAATAATCAATGGCGAAAAAATCAAACAGTTGATATGTATTATAAATTTGTAGGAATATGGTAATATAAACTTGAAAAACACCTCTATGAAAACTATAATTGATATAGTGATTATAGAGGTGTTGATTATTATGAATGATGCTAAAATATTTATTAGCCATTGTGCTAATGATTCTAAAATTGGTGAGAAATTTTTGAATTTTTTGTTGTCATTAGGTTACAAAAAAGAAAACATATTTTATTCTTCTAAATATCATAACGGCGTAGAGATAGGGAAGAATTTTCCAAATGTAGTAAGAGATAACTTTATTGGGGCAAATATTGTTGTATTACTATTAACCGAAAACTTTTATAATAGCTATTATTGTGTTTGTGAAGAAGGAGCTGCTTGGATAAGTGTTAATAAAGAAATTGTACCGATATTGTTGGGCAATTTGAATTTCGGTGATATGAAAGGCTTCATAGATTCAAGTACAAAATCGTTTTCTCCTAAATATTCAGAAACAGAAGAGTTGTACACATATTTCGCAAAGAGAAGTTGTGTTGATTTCGATGAAAAAGACGCTAAAGAAAAATATACTGAATTTGTTGAAACGTCATCTTTAACAAGTATTATTAAAACTAACGAATTAGGTGATAAGGATAGACAGATCTTAAAAGGTCTGCAAGACTCAAACAATGGTATGCTTCCATATATTTCAGCGTTAAATGTCGTAACAATAACCATAGATGGTAAAAATATTTGTGAAGGGTTAGATTTAGCAGACAGATTAGAATATAAAGATTCAGTAGAAAAATTGGTTGAACTTGGATATATAAAAAAATCTGGAATGTTTATTTCATTAACAGGAAAGGGTGCAAGAATATCATTGTAAATGGTGGGAAGTATGTCAAAACCAAATAAAAGAAAATATAATTCATTTTTTATTAGAGAATTTAATCAAAATGAGGAAGTGGATATGGAACCTCAGTATCACTATACATCTCCAGACGGATTTCTTTCGATTGTAAAAAATAATTGTTTAAGATTTACGGATATTAGTTTTTTAAATGATGTGTCGGAAAGTATATACATGCTGAAAGTTATTTGTGATTATTTTTGTGAGTATCCTCAAAAATTCCCTAGAGTTGAAGAGGCTTTCTTCGAAATGATAAAAGAGAATAAGCCGGAAGATATAGCAAATCTAAATGTTAGAGAGGTCAAATATCAACTCCCACTTCCAATTATAAAACAACGACAGTTTGTATTTTGCATGTGTAATGAATGTGATAAACTTAATATGTGGAACTACTATGTTAATAATGGAGTTTATCAAGGTTATAATATTGGTTTTAATGTTCAAGAATTGATAAGGTCTTTTGATGTTGAAGAAGATATTCTTGATTCGTTTTTAGTATATTACGGTAATGTATTATATAAAAAAGCAGAACAGTATAAATTCTTAAAGAATAGATTTAAAAAACTTGAAGAAGTACATAAAAATGATGAAAATCTAAATCATTTGACAATCAAATTGAGAATGTTTATCGATTCGTTTTGTGCATTTTTCAAACATCCAAAATTCGAAGAAGAAAAAGAATTTAGGATAGTAATTGAAATTGCCGATGCCAGAATACCAAGAACAGATAATCATTTTGTTGGTCCTTACAATAAAAAAATGAAATACGATTTCTATACTAAAAACGGATTGATTATTCCATGCTTATATGTAAAAATCAATAAGCAATCGTTTTCTAGGATTACGGTCTCGCCAATAATGGAGGCTGAAATAACAAAAATGAGTATTAGAGAACTGTTATCAACAAATGGTTATAAAGGATGTCGAGTATATCAGTCAACTATACCAATAAGGTTTTAATATCCTTAACAACAACTCGAGGTCGTCGATTCGAGTCCGACTATCAGCTCCAAAACCTGCGTAAACACGGCGTTTTCGCAGGTTTTTTCTTTTTCAGAAAAGAATTTCAAAATTCAATACGCAACAAAAAATCTCACTCTTTTTTACGGAGTGAGATTTTGTTCGTTTATCCGATTTCTCGTCCAAGACCATCTATTGACCATTTATGAAATTTAGGATAAAAGCATTTGCCCAATAGATTAGAAATTTATCAACAAAGCTGTTATTTCGGAATCCGCATGAATAAATGCGCTTCATCTTCGCCCGCAATATAAGCCCCATTATTCAACATGACCTTCTGCGAAGCGATATTATCCTTATTTACACGAAGGTATATCTCTTCTTCCAAGATAATGCTTTTTGCTTTATCAATAGTAAGTTTCAATCCCTCCGTTCCATATCCTTTCCCTCGCTTATCTTTTTTGATGCTGTAGCCGATATGTCCAGCTCCTTCCCGAAGCGTTTCCGTTAAATAATGTCTTATTCTGAATTCTCCGATTAGACAATCTTGGTCCCACAAATAATAGTATGTTTCGGGAACAAACCAATTCGGCATGTTAACTGGATGCTCATACGAAATCAAGGTTGGCAGGACAGTTTCAATATAGTTCTCGTATGAAATACCATTATACTGATTTGTTAAGCCGTTTTCAACAACAGGCAATGCTGTTGTGTATTCCCATTGAGCAATAGCGTCCTGTATATTTATTTTTCGCAGTTCCATCACATTATTATCTCCGCAAATCATAATTTATCAAATTTATTATACCATGCCGTAAAGCATAAACTCAACCGCCGATTATTCGGCGGTTGAGTTTATGTTGGAAATAGAATTTTCTTCGTATCCTTGCCTGCGCTTTCTATCAGATTACCCATTGTGTTTGCAACATTCTCTTGCATAGAATCCGTCACATGCATATAGGTGTTCATTGTAAATCCTGCGTCTGTGTGACCTAACATGTGCGATACTGTTTTAATGTCCATTCCTTGTTCAAAAGATAAGGTTGCAAAGCTGTGTCGTAAATCATGAAAGCGTATTCTCGGCACGCCTGCTCTGTCTTTCACTTGCGTCCTATTTTTCGGCAATAGGATTAACCTCTTTATCCCAGCTGTATAGAGAAGCAAACGGACCCCAGCCGATTTGCGCACCGGTTATGATTAAACCGAATAAACAGGCAAGTGCCAATGACACGATTGAAATACCTGCAATTCTTATGCCTTTTCCTATTTCTATGGGGCAGTACAGTGTTGCAATCCCCTGAAAATAATGATACAATGACCACATAAGGGGGACTTTCGATGCAAAAAAAAATCTATACTGTGGCTACGGCCCACTTGGATACCATTTGGTCCTGGGACTTTGAGACCACCGTGTCCCGGTACATCTACAATACCTTGGTGGACAACTTTGCACTGTTCCAAAAATATCCCACCTATCACTTCAATTTTGAGGGCAGCTATCGTTACGAGCTGATGGAGGAATATTACCCGGAACTGTACGCCAAAATGCGGGATTATATTGCCCAGGGGCGGTGGAGCGTTTGCGGCTCCGCCTTTGAGAATGGCGATGTGAATGTGCCGTCGCCGGAGGCGCTCTTTCGCAATATTCTTTATGGCAATCGCTATTTTGAGGAAAAATTCGGCAAGCGCTCAGTGGATATTTATCTGCCGGACTGCTTTGGCTTCGGTTGGGCGCTGCCCAGCATTATGGCCCACGCCAACCTGATGGGCTTTACCACCCAAAAGCTGGGTTGGGGCGGCGCCTACGGCATTCCTTTTGATATTGGCGTGTGGCAAGGGCCGGACGGCGCGCAGGTGCTGGCCAGTCTGAACCCTCACGATTATTACTTTACGCTGAAGAAGCTGCGGGACTGGGATTTTGTGCAGCAAAAGCTGGATGAAAACGAAAAATACGATCTGAACAGCACTATGATTTTCCACGGGATCGGCGATCGGGGCGGTGCGCCCAAGGAAGCCTCTGTGGCCTTTGTAGAGCAGGAGATCAACAAAAACAAAGACAGCGATGTGCAGGTGCTGGCGTCCGGTGCGGATGATCTGTTCCGTGACCTGAACGCCCAGCTGACCCCGGAGCAAAAAGCCAAGCTGCCCCGGTGGGAGACGGAACTGGTGATGCAAAATCACGGCGTTGGCGGCTACACTTCCCGGGCCGTTGGTAAGCGTTGGAACCGCCGCTGCCAGGAACTGGCGGATATGGCGGAGCGTTCCGGCGTAGTGGCGGATTATCTGGGCACCGCCCATTACAATAAAGAGGCTATGGAACTGAACTGGAAGCGTACCATCGCCCATCAGTTCCACGATGATCTGCCGGGCACCTCCGTGCAGCGTGCCTATCGCCGCAGCTGGAACGACTACGGTATGGCCATGAACGGCTTTGCCGGTGAGTTGACCCAAGCTGCCGGGTCTGTGGGCAGTCTGCTGAAAACGGACTTCTGCGCCGGCACGCCGGTGACGGTATTTAACAGTCTGGAAGTGGCCCGCACAGATGCGGTGACTCTGGAACTGCCCCACTGGCCCAAGGCCTGTGCGCGGGTATACGACCCCAAGGGCAGGGAAGTGAAAAGTCAGGTGAACCGCTACGAGAATGGTACGGCGGAGCTGGTATTTGTTGCCACGGTGCCTGCCTTGGGCTTTGCGGTCTATGATGTGCGGCCCTCCGATGTGCCCTGCCGTCTGCGGGGCAGCCTGTCCATCAGCGGCGAAAATCAGATGGAGAACCAAAAATACATTGTGCGCCTGAACAAAAAGGGCAACATTACCTCCATCCTGGATAAAGAAATGGACGAGCAGGAGCTGCTGTCGGAGCCCATTAGCCTGGGGCTATTCAAGTACACCGGCTCTAAGCCCTGGCCTGCCTGGGAAATGAATTATAAAGAAGCCAACAAGGACCCGGACCGCCTGCCAAATCCGGTGACGGTGACCATTCAGGAGAAAGGCCCGGCGCGGGTGTCCTTCTGTGTGGAGCAAAAGGATGGAGACTCTACCTTTAAGAATATCATTGCCCTCACCGACGGCGGCAGCCGGGTAGAGGTGTATTCTGAGATCGAGTGGCGCAGTCTGCATACTATGGCAAAGAACAAATTTGCATTTGCCTGCACCAACCCGGAGGCTACCTTTGACCTGGGGCTGGGCGCCATTCGCCGGGGCAATATGACGGAAAAGCTGTTTGAAGTGCCTGCTCAAAACTGGGTGGATCTGACGGATAAAAACGGCGACTGGGGCGTGTCTGTGCTTAGCGAGTGCAAGTACGGCTGGGACAAGTATAAGGACAATACCCTGCGTATGACCGTGCTGCACAGCCCAGTGCGCAATTACCGGATTGATTCCATGCAATCTATGATGGATCTGGGACTGAACCGATACAGCTATGCTCTGTTCTCCCATAAAGGGCAGGTGGGTGCCGATACGCAAAATCAGGCCCGTGCCTTTTTGCAGCCCCTGACCGGGTATGTGGAGCCAAAGCACCCGGGCGTGCTGGGTACTGCGTACAGTTTTGGAAATGTCTCTCACCCCCAGGTGGTGCTGCGGGCAATGAAGTTCGCAGAGGACGGCGACGAGATCGTGGTGCGCTTGAACGAGGGCGCCGGTACGCCGGTGGAGCACTACGCCCTGCGCCTGGGTGCCGGTGTGGCAGAAGCCCGAGAGCTGTTTGCCTCTGAAGAAGAAAAAGGCCCGGCAACGGTGAAAGACGGCTGCCTGGTCACGGATTTTACACCGTATCAGATCAGGACCTTTGCCCTACGGCTGCAACCGGCGGCGCAGGTGGGTCACGCTGCCAAGGCAACGCCTCTCACACTGCCTATGAACGTGCAGTTGATCACCAAGCAAGGCGAGCAGGGCGAGCTGCCCCTGTCTATTCCTGCGGAGCGGATCGGCGATCAGGTCACGGCGGCCGGTATTCCTTTTGCCATTGCAAAGGACGGCAAGAACGCCTTGCGCCTTGCCGGTCAGACCCTGACCTTAAAGAAAGATACCCGCCGGCTGGCGTTGCTCCTGTCTGCGGACAGTAATCGGATTTTAGACTTTACCGTAGGTGGAAAAACGGTGCCTTGCTCGGTGCTGAGCCGTACCCGGCGTTTTGCAAGCTGGGATCTGTACGATCTGCACGAGACCGCCCATATTCAAGAGGGACAGCTGGGGTATGTAAGCACCCACAGCCATAACGCGGACGGTACGGACGCTATTGCCAAGGAACTGTACTTCTATATTTTGATCTTAAATGTGCAGGGCGGTGACACGGTGGTATTGCCCCGGGATGAAGAAACACTGGTTTTGGCTGCAACGGAGCTGAATACAGTGGCTGTGCCTTGTGTGACCCCGCTGTATGACCGGGTCGAGGATCGCCCCTTTGACTACACCATGCGCCTGGGGGACAAACTGCGTTACCTGCGTATGAAACTGCCTTGGTATATGGGCGATAAAGGTCGCTATTTCAGTTGCTACAACCGAGGAAGAGAGAGGGAATAAGATGAAGCCGAATTTTGACCAGAACTGGACCACCACCAACGGCGGTGTGCCGCTGAATGACAGCGAAGTGGAGCGTTACATTGGCGTGGTGCCGCGCCCTAACCAGGTTCACTTGGCACAGCAGCCTTTTTACTGCTTTATGCACTTTGGCATGAATACTGCCGCTCAGCGGGAGTGGGGCAGCGGCAGAGAAACGGTGCAGGACTTTACCATTAAGAAGATCAAGCCGGAGCAATGGGTGCGCACGGTGAAGGCTGCCGGTGCCAGCGGTATCATTCTTACCTGTAAGCACCACGACGGTTTTTGTCTGTGGCCCAGTGCATACACATCGTTCAGTGTAAAGAACACGGACTTTGACGGCGATATTGTGAAGCAGGTGTCAGACGCCTGCGCTGCCGGCGGACTGGATTTTGGCGTGTATCTTTCCCCTTGGGATATGCACGAGCCCACCTACGGTACCCCGGATTATAATGATTATTTTTGCAATCAGTTAACGGAGCTGCTTACCAATTACGGCCATATCAGTGAGGTTTGGTTTGACGGTGCGAAAGGCGCCGATGTGCCGAACTTTGAGTATGATTGGGCGCGGTATTATGCCCTGATCCGCAAACTGCAGCCGGACGCGCTGATTTCCATTTGCGGCCCGGATGTGCGCTGGGTGGGCAACGAGGGCGGCAAGACCCGCAAAAGCGAGTTCTGTGTGGTGCCTGCTCGTCTGGCAGACGCTGAAAAGACGCATGAGAAGAGCCAACACGGCGAGGGCGACGCTGCCGCGCTGAAAAAGCTGAACAATATGGACGAGGATCTGGGCAGCCGCAAGGTGCTGTCTATGGCCCGGGATCTGATTTGGTATCCGGCGGAGGTGGATGTGTCCATCCGCAAGGGTTGGTTCTGGTCCAAGAATGAGGACCGCACGGTTAAGAGCGCGCGTAGACTGTTTAAGCTGTATCTTGGCTCTGTGGGCAACAACTGCACCCTGCTGCTGAATGTGCCGCCTACCAATAAGGGCGTGATCCATCCGAGAGACGCCCACGCCTTGAAGGGAATGGGCCAGGCCATTCGCAAGATGACCGAGCACCCGATCATCACATACCGGCTGGGCGAATTACAGCCGGAGCAGGGGTATATCGACTTTGACTTTGACAGTGTACATAAGTTGAAATATGTGATTCTGTCCGAGGAGATTCGCAAGAGCCAGCGGGTGGAGGCCTTTGAACTGTGGGCGAAGAAGCCAAACGGCAAGATGAAGCGCATTTACAAGGGCACGGTGATCGGTATGAAGAAAATTGTGCGGCTGCGCCGGGGATTGAATTGCCTGGGCGTGCGCTTGGTGATCCGCCAAAGCCGCAGCACCCCGAATATTGCCGAAATCGGATTTTACGAATGATTACGCCAAGGCTCCCGCTTACGCGGCGGCGCCTTCAGGTATAAAAAAAGGACTTGTTCTGATGAACAAGTCCTTTCCTTTTTCGTTTTATTCCAGGGCACGGGATACGGTCTCCCCGGCACGAGAGGCGGCCTCGCTAAGATCGGTGGCGCCTTCACGCACCTTGGAGCCGGCCTCCGATGCGCCCTCGCTCAGCGCCTCGCCGGGACTTTTTGCTGTGGTTTCCTCTTGTGTGGTGGTTTCGCTGATGGTGGTGTCCGGTTCTGTGGTGGGGTTTTTCTCCTGCTTGGCGCAGCCCAGCAGTACGGTTGCCAGCACGGTTACGGCCAGTGCTAAAATCATCAATCGGTTTTTCATGGTGTTGCCTTCCTTTCGGTTTTATTCTGCCCGGCGGCGCCGGGTTTATGCGTTTTATTTGGTTAGGGTGCCATGATCGCTGTATAGCAGCAGAAGAATGTCTTCTTCCGCACCGGTGGCGGCGTTCAGGTACACCAGCGCGTCCTCTCCGGTGTCTGCCGAATGCACAAGCACCTCAATACAGGCTACCTCCCGGCCGTCCTCCTTGGGAATCAGGCACTTTTTGGTGCTTCTCACCTCCAAATAGGGGCTGATCTTGGCGGTGGCTGCCTTTTCCGATACGGTAAAGGTGGGCACATTCCGCCGGTGGTGGTTGGTGATATAGCCCCGGGCCTCCAGCGATACCACGCTGCCGTCCCGCAGGGACACGCCAACCTTGATTAGATCTGTATAGTAGAGTATTCCGTCTCGGCAGTAGGCAAAATTGACGGTGCAGATATTGCTGTCGGCGGCGTAATAGGTGGAGCGCATATCTGGGTAGCCCAGTTTCTTCAAATAGGCGGCTGCCTGCTTGATCGCTTCTTTTTCATCTATGGCCTTGGTACTGATTTTGCCGCCGAAGAGAATGGAACTGACATACCCGCCGCTTTTGGTCACATTTACCGTTTGTTGTCCTTTGGTGAACACATAGGCAGGCATACGCCCGGCTTCGTCCTCCAATCGGTTTAGATGGGTCTCATTGCACCCCAGCGCCTTGGCAGCGATCTTGGCGGCAGCGTCCTTGCTGATTTTGTCCTGCCCCTTGAGCAGCTGCGGCTCTTTGTGCAGTACCGCGTCTGCAAAGGGGCCGTCATACAGCAGGGTGGGGTAGTTCTCAAAGGCTTCCTCCGCGGTGGAAAAGTCTGTGCTGATGGCGGGCAGACTGGTGCCGTCTGCAGACTTTACATCGCGCTTGGTGATTTGGCCGCCGTGATTGCAAATTTCTACCATTTGGGTCACACTGTTTTTATATTTGGTGGCGTATTGCAGCAGCCGTAGCAGATTTTCGTGCTCTTTGGCGGTGACAACCTCGCCGGCATAGACTTTTTTGCTGAGATAAGTGGCGTAGTCCCCGGTCTGGCTTAGAAATTTATAGGTGCCTGCCAGGTTCATTTGCTCCACCGGCAGGCGGGACAGAGAGTCCTTGGCTTGATTGGCCTGTTGAGACAGATCTCGGCTGACATCAGACAGGGTGGCGGCGCCGTTTGCATAGACGCTTTTGGTCAGATCGGTCTCAATGCCCTCCAGGTCCTCCGCCAGGGCAGACAGGCTTTGGCGATAGGTGCTTTCCAGCCGCGCCCGGTACTGGGCAGCCTGTACGGTGCCGGTGATGGCATAGATAATCAAAATACCCGCCAGCAGCAAACCGAAGGACAGCAGTCGCACGGAGCTTCGCTTTGTCATAATCATTCCTCATTCCCTTGGGGCAGCGCTGTGCTGCCGCCGCATTTCTTTTTCTATTTTTGACGGAATTTTGAAAAACATACAAAAAAATCTTAACTCCAGGACTAAAGTATGGTATACTGTAACTGATTATGTAACCTGGAGCAGTGTATAATGAAGTTGACGGAGAAAAAACGCATTGTGGTCAAAGTAGGCACCTCCACTTTGACCCACGACACAGGCAAGACCAATATTGCCCGGATGGCCAAGCTGGTATCTGTGCTGGCAGATCTGAAGAACGCCGGTCATCAGGTGGTGCTGGTGTCCAGCGGCGCCGTGGGTATCGGTGCCGGTAAGCTGGGCATGCATGAGCGACCGGACCATACCAGCGGGCTGCAAGCCTGCGCGGCGGTGGGGCAGTGCGAGTTGATGTTCCTCTACGACAAGCTGTTTTCCGAGTATGGCGTGGTGGTGAGCCAGTTGCTGTTTACCGGCTACACCTTAAATCACCCGGAGGAAAAGGCACATTTGGTGGACACCTTTAATCAGCTGCTGGAATATGACGCCCTGCCCATTGTGAATGAGAACGACAGCGTGTCCGTTGAGGAGTTGCTCCACGGTGACAACGACTGCCTGTCTGCCACGGTGGCTCAACTGATCGGGGCGGATCTGCTGATTCTGCTTACCGATACGGACGGCCTGCTTGACGCCAACCCGGCGGAGAATGAGAACGCGCGCCTGATCGGCCGTGTGGCAGAGATCAACGACGATGTGTACGCCGTAGCCGGGGGTGCCGGCAGCAAGGGCACCGGCGGCTTTACAACGAAAATTCGGGCGGCGGAGATCGCCACCGGCGCCGGTATTCCGGTGATTATTATGAATGGAGAGCGACCCACGGCTATTTATAAGGTGTTGGACGGGCAGCCCATCGGCACCTATTTTGAAGCGAACAGCAGGTGAATGCAATGGATGAAAAGATGAGAGAAATGGGGATCCGTGCGAAGCACGCAGCCGGTGTGCTGGCTACCCTGACCACAGAGGAAAAGAATGCAGGGCTGCTGGCGATTGCTGATGCGCTGCGGGCGCGGCAGACAGAGATTATGGCTGCCAATGCACTGGATTTGGAAGCCGGTAAGGCAAACGGCATGTCCCCGGCACTGCTGGATCGGCTGGCGCTAAACGGCGACCGAATCGAGGGTATGGCCCAGGGCTGCCAGGATGTGGCGGACCTGCCGGACCCCTGCGGTCGCGTGCTGGAGAGCCAGACCCGCCCCAACGGCCTGTATATGGAAAAGGTTAGCGTGCCTATCGGGGTCATCGGCATTGTGTATGAGGCTCGGCCTAATGTAACGGTGGACGGCGCCGCTCTATGCTTAAAAAGCGGCAACGCCGTGATTCTGCGGGGTGGCAAAGAGGCCATTCACTCCAATCGTATGCTGGCTCAGGTGATGCGGGATGCCCTGTTTAACGCAGGCATTGTGCAGGACGCTGTGGCGCTGGTGCAGGATACCTCCCGGACTTCTGCTACCGAGATGATGCATATGAAGGGTTATATCGACTGCCTGATTCCCCGGGGGGGTAAGGGACTGATCGCTGCCGTGTGCGAGAATGCCACTGTGCCGGTGATCGAGACCGGCTCCGGCAACTGCCATATTTATGTGGACGCCACGGCGGATGTGGATATGGCGGCAGACATTATCTTTAACGCCAAGACCCAGCGGATCGGCGTATGCAACGCCTGTGAGAGCCTGGTGATCCACCGGGATATTATTGACCACGCCTTGCCGGCCATTAAGTTGCGGCTGGACGAAAAGAATGTGGAAATGCGGGGCGACGCCCGAGCCATGCAGGCCTGCGACGGCTTGGTGCCCGCCACGGAAGAAGATTTTTATACCGAGTATTTGGATTATATTATCAGCGTAAAGACGGTGAAGAGCGTGGACGAGGCCATTGACTTTATCAATGTGCACTCCACCGGCCACAGCGAGGCCATCATCACCCGGGACGAGGAGAGCGCACGCCGCTTTTTGCAGCGGGTGGACTCTGCGGCGGTGTATGTGAACGCCTCCACCCGATTTACCGACGGGGCAGAGTTTGGCCTGGGGGCGGAGATCGGAATCTCTACCCAAAAGCTGCACGCCCGCGGCCCCATGGGTCTGCGTGCCCTGACTACCACTAAATACTTGATCTTTGGCAACGGACAGGTGCGATAAAATGAACCAGACAGTAGAAAAAGAGCGGCTGCGCCGGCGGAAGCAAAATCAGCGCCGTGCCCGCACCAAGCGCTTTTTTATGGTGCTGGGTGTGCTGGTGGTGGCACTGGCGGCCTTTCTGATTACCGTCAAGATCTGCAAGCCGGATTTTGATTTTTCCCTTTTGGTGCCGGACAAGGCTGTGACCTTTGTGCAGGAGAATGTGCTGGGTCGCACCACCACGGCGCCCACTACGCAGGCACCTACTGCGCCGCCCACTACGGAGAAACCGACTTACGCCGATTACAAGGATGCCTCCGCTTTTGCGTTTGACACTTCCAAGCAAGGCAGTCAGGTGGGCAATATTCTGAATAAAACCCATGGGGCAGTGACCTTTAATGGTGCGTATATCTATTTTGCCGCACCGGGTCAGGGTATTTACCGCTTTGCTCCGGCAGAGGAGACCACTACCAAGGTGAAGGGCGTGAAAAATGCCTGCTGCCTGAATATTATGGGCGATTTCCTCTACTATATTGATAAAGACAGCAAAAAGCTGCAAAAGCTTTCCGTCTCCGGCGGCAATGCCGTGACTTTGCTCCCCGACGCGCGCCGGGCCTACGGCTACAACGATCGGCTGTTTTGCCTGACCGGCGACTCTCTGTACACCGTGACGGCGGCAGGGGACAAGACCTTGCTTTATACAGCGGGGGCAGACAAAAAACTGGCGCTGGTGGGCATTTCGCTTACCGATGTGTATTTTACGGAGACGGACAACCTGACCGGCGAGGTGGAGTACCTGACCGTAGGGCAGACCGGCGGCAACAGCACCCACTTCCGTGCCGCAACGGAGAAGAACGAAGTGCGTTCTATGGCGTTGGAAAACGGTTATTTCTACTATTATCAGCGCCGGTCGGAGGACAAATATGATCTGGTTCGCCAAAAGTTCGGCAGCCAAAAGACCGTGACCTTGCTGGAGCATGTGCGTTCCACCGATTACCCGGTGGTGTACGGCAACCGGCTGTATTATACCGATTATAAGAGCGGAGCCGCCCGGGCAATGGAGCTGAATATGAACTCCGGTGCCAAAAAGGTGATGCTCACCGCCTCCGGTGCGGACAAGTCCGGCACCGTAGCAGTGGCCTGCGGCTATCAGTATATCTTTTTGATCGGCAAAAAGACGGAGAGCGGCGGCAGTGTGTACCGCGCCTCCTGCATTTACACCTCTGCCTCGGCAGACAATACCATGGACTTCCGTAGCGGAAAATGGTCCTACTAATTCCTGGGAGTAAAGGAACGAAACACAGTGGATAAGTACAAAAAACTCGCTTCCAATACCATTATCTTTGCCATTGGCACCTTTTCGTCTAAAATTCTGTCGTTTTTGCTGATGCCCTTTGTCACCCGTATGATGACCACGGGCAGCTACGGCGCGGCGGATTTGATCCAGCAGACGGGCAATGTGATCATACCCATTGCCTTTTTGTGCGTCAACTCGGCAGCCTTGCGCTTTTCGATGGACAAGGCGGAGCGCAAGAGCGATGTGTTTACCGTAGGCGTGCGGGTGACTCTGGTGGGCTTTTTGGCCTTTCTGTTGTTTGCGTACCCGATCAGTTTAATTAAAATCAACGACTTTAAGCTGGGCGATTACCTGGTGCTCATTTATGTGTTTGTGCTCACCTCCGGTTTTCGCCAGCTGTGCCAGCAGTTTGTGCGCGGCTCCGGTCATGTAAAGCTGTTTGCCATTGACGGTATTTTGGCTACCGTGACCTATCTGCTGTTTACCATGCTGTTCTTGGGTGTGTTTAAGTGGGGGGTTACCGGCTATATTTTAGCCATCGTGGCGTCGGACTTTTGCTCCGTGCTGTTCTTTACCGTAACTGCCAAGCTGTACCGTTATGTGCGCTTTAAGGGCGTGCGCCGCCAGACCGGGCGGGATATGCTGCGTTACTGCGTGCCCATGATCCCTACCATTATCTTGTGGTGGATCATCAATGTGTCTGACCGCTACATGGTTACTTATTTTGTGGGCTCTTCTGCCAACGGTCTGTATTCCGCCGCGTCTAAGATCCCTAATTTGGTGATTATGTGCGCATCTGTATTTACAGACGCCTGGCAACTGTCTGCGGTGGATGAGTATAACAATAAAGATACCGCCCGGTTTTTCTCCAAGATTTTTCGGGTGTACTGTGGCGGCACCTTCTTTGTGGCGTCTTTCCTGATTTTGACTTGTAAGATTATTACGAAAGTTTTGGTGGCAGACGCGTATTTTGACTCTTGGCAGTATGTGCCGGTGCTGATCATCTCCACCGTATTCTCCTGTCTGGTGAACTTTTTGGCCTCCATCTATATGGCGGAGAAAAAGAATATTATGGCGATGGTAACTGCCCTCACCGGTGCAGTCACCAATGTGGTGCTGAACCTGATTTTGATTCCCCGTATGGGTGCCAACGGTGCGGCCGTTGCCACTGCCTGCGCCTTTGTGGTCGTGTTCCTGACCCGCAGTCGGGATACGCGCCGATTCATTAAGATCAACTACCAGCCGGTGGTGCTCACCTGCCAAACCGTGGTGCTGGTGGCCCAAACGGTGGCGGCGCTGTGCTTGCAAGGCGTGTGGTTCTATGTGGCAGAGGCACTGCTGTTTGCCCTGATGTTGGGAATGAACTGGTATCAGGTGGTAGAACTGTACAAACTGGTGACGACCAAGATGCTGGCCAAACTGAAAAAGCCGAAAACAGAGGAAGAATAAGAGAAATGTTTCGTGCATAGGCTCTTTTAGCGACCTGGTATTGAATTACAGACGATTTTAGTATATAATCTACAAATGGAATACGATTATTTGCGTGATTTATAATAATTTTTGGAGGATTTGTATGAAATCAACGATTTCTGTGGCGCAAGCAAAGCGACGGATCAACGACAAACTCAGTCACTTCTTCGGCGTTACGCCGGCAGACGCCACCAATGAACAATATTATAAGGCTGTGGCCATGATCCTGCGGGAGATGCTCAGCGAAAAAAACAGCCAGTTCCGCCATCAGGCTGAGGGTCAGGACTCTAAGCAGATCTATTATCTGTGTATGGAGTTTTTAATGGGGCGTTCCTTAAAGAACAACTTGTATAACCTGGGTCTGACTGAGACGTTTGAAAAGGCACTGGCCGGCTTTGATGTAAAGCTGGAGCAGCTGTACGATGAGGAGCCGGATGCTGGTTTGGGCAACGGCGGCTTGGGTCGTCTGGCTGCCTGTTATCTGGACGGTTTGGCCTCTGACGGCTATCAGTCTATGGGCTATTCCATTCGGTATGAGGCCGGTATTTTTAAGCAGAAGCTGGTAGACGGCTGGCAGACGGAGCTGCCGGACTTTTGGCTGCCCGGCGGAGAGGTTTGGTTAGTGCCCCGTGAGGAGCGCGCCCAGACTGTCAGCTTTGAGGGCTGGGTCGATGAAAGCTGGGACGGTGAGTACCATACCGTCACTATGCGGGATTGCAACACCGTGATCGCTGTGCCCTATGATATGTATGTAAGTGGTCTGGGTGACGGTGTGGCTCGTTTGCGCCTGTGGGCGGCTCGCAAGCCTGCACTGGATATGAGCCTGTTTAATCAGGGCGAGTATATTAAGGCTATGGAACAGTCTGCCATGGCAGAGACCATCAGTAAGGTGCTGTATCCGGCAGATAACACGCCGGAGGGCAAGTCTCTGCGCCTGCGCCAGCAGTATTTCCTGGTGTCCGCCTCTGTGCAGGATATTATTCACCGTCACCTGTCCAAGTACGGCACGCTGGATAATCTGCCGGAGAAGGTGGCGATCCATATTAACGATACCCACCCCACCTTGGCCATTCCGGAGCTGATGCGCATTATGCTGGACGAGTGCGGCTATGATTGGGACTCTGCCTGGAAACTGGTAACCGACACGATGGCGTACACCAACCACACGGTGATGAAAGAGGCGCTGGAGTGCTGGAGCGAGGACCTGTACAAGCGCCTGCTGCCCCGTATTTATGAGATCACCAAGGAGATCGACAACCGCTTCCGTGCCTTTGTCTGGGGCGCTACCCATGACGCAGACAAGGTGGAGCGTATGGCTGTGATCTCTTGCGGCGCCGTGCGTATGGCCAACCTGTGCGTGGCCGGCTCTCACAGCGTCAACGGTGTGTCTGCTTTGCATAGCGAGATTTTGAAGGACACGGTGTTCCACGACTTCTACACCATTACCCCGGCCAAGTTTACCAATGTAACCAATGGCATTGCCTTCCGCCGCTGGCTGTGCCAGTCCAACCCGCAGCTGACCGATTATTTAACGGAGCTGATCGGTGACGACTTTATTAAGCACAGCGACCGCCTGCTGACCCTGCGGGATTACAAGGACGACCCGGCAGTGCTGGATCAGCTGCAAAAGATCAAGCGCGCCAACAAAGAGCGCTTTGCCAAGGTGGTGAAGAAGCAGAACGGCGTGGTGCTGGACCCGGATTCCATCTTTGATGTGCAGGTGAAGCGCCTGCACGAGTATAAGCGCCAGCAGCTGAATGTTCTGAACATTATTGCGCAGTACCAGGCGCTGAAAGAAAATCCGAATATGGACTTTACTCCCCGGACTTATATTTTTGCTTCCAAGGCAGCCCCGGGTTACTACATGGCTAAGAAAATTATTCAGCTGATTGACGCTTTGGCCCATGTGGTGAATAATGACCCGGACACCAAGGATAAGCTGAAAGTGGTGTTTATGGAGGACTACTCCGTGTCTTTAGCAGAGGTGCTGATGCCTGCTGCGGACATCAGTGAGCAGATTTCGCTGGCCGGCACGGAGGCATCCGGCACCGGTAATATGAAGTTGATGCTCAACGGCGCCGTTACTCTGGGCACCCTGGATGGCGCCAATGTGGAGATCTGCAACGCCGTAGGGGAGGACAATATCTTCCTGTTTGGTATGAAGACGCCGGACGTGGAGGCTCTGCGCCGCAGCGGCTATCACCCCATGAACTATGTGACCAATAACCCGGCGTTAAAGAACGCCATTGATATGATCCAGTATGGCGTGAACGGCAAGAACTTTAGTGAGATTACCTCTTCACTGATCAATGTGGACCCATATATGGCGCTGGCAGATTTTGCCGATTATCAAAACGCCCAGCGGCGTTCGGCACAGGTGTATGCTGACAAGACCGCCTTTGCCAAGATGAGCCTGATGAATATCAGCGGTGCAGGCATTTTCAGCGCAGACCGTGCCGTGCAGGAATATGCGGAGAATATTTGGCACACCCACCCGGTGGTTGTAGCGCAGCCCCGGCCTCAAAAGGCGGCGGCTGCTGCGGAGAAGCCCGCCGAGAAGCCGGCGAAGAAACCCGCAGCCAAAAAGCCTGCGGCCAAAAAGTCTGCTACAAAGAAAACCACCAAGAAGAAATAAATCTGCTTGCGGCAGGCGCAGGGCAATGCCTGTGTCTGCCGCTTTTTACTGTTTAAGAGAGGAAAAATATGCTGATCTTCAACGCCAGAGACCCACAGTACAAGTCGCCCATCCGCGCCGTGGCAACGGATGAGCCGGTGCATCTGCGGCTGGTGGTCTCGCGGGATATGCATTGCTCCGGCGCCCGGTTGGTGGTTACCAAGGACGGCGAAACGCCGGTGTCTTACGGTATGTTTTGGGCCGGTATGTGCGGCACGGAGGCAGAGTATTGGGAACTGCATTTTGCCGCCACCACCCCGGGGCTGTATTTTTATCATTTTGAATTGGACACCCCCTGGGGACTGCACTTCGTGCGCAACGCCGGGGGCGGCAAAGGGGATTTTCTGCCGGACGGCGCAGATTTTCAGCAAACGGTGTATGATAAGAATTTTCAAACGCCGGCCTTTTTGCGGGGCGGACTGATCTATCAGATCTTTCCGGATCGGTTTTACAATTCCGGCGCGCCAAAGACCGGTGTGCCTGCCACCCGGGTGCGGCGTAACTGGGGGGAGGAGCCTTTTTGGGACGAGGCCCAGATGAACGGCCTTTGGAACAACGATTATTTTGGCGGCGACCTGAAAGGCATTGCGGAGAAGTTGCCGTATATTGCTAAGCTGGGCGTGACCGCGATTTATTTGAATCCGATTTTCGAGGCTCATTCCAACCATCGGTACGACACCGGGGATTATGAAAAGATCGACCCTATGCTGGGCGATACAGAGGACTTAAAATATCTGTGCACCCAGGCGAAAAAACTGGGGATCGGTGTGATTTTAGACGGTGTGTTCAGCCACACCGGGCGGGATTCCAAGTATTTTAATTACTATGGTCATTACCCTACGGTGGGCGCCTATAACAGCCCGGACAGCCCCTATTACAGCTGGTACCAATTTGGCAAAGATCGGGACGATTACAAGTCCTGGTGGGGCATTCGCCTGCTGCCGGAGATCCGTGAAGAGGAGCCATCTTATCGGGACTATATTTGCGGTGAGAACGGCATTCTTCGCCGTTGGATGCGCTGCGGCATCTGCGGCTGGCGGTTGGATGTGGCGGATGAACTGCCGGATGTGTTCCTGGACGACCTGCGCCGGGCTGTAAAAAGCGAGAACCCGGACGCCATCATTATCGGCGAGGTGTGGGAGGACGCCACCACCAAGTTTGCCTATGGGCAGCGGCGGCGTTATCTGCTGGGGAATCAGCTGGACAGTGTGATGAATTATCCCTTTACCGCGGCAATCTTGCACTTTGTGCGCTACGGCGGCGGTCAGGCGTTTTTGGACGCCATCTTGTCTATTACTGAGCATTATCCGCCCCAGGTGACGGCGGTGCTGATGAACCATATCGGTACCCACGATACTCTGCGGGCTATTACCGCGTTGGCCGGACCGGATTGTACCGGCCAAGGGCGGGCTTGGCAGCATCGCAACAATACCCTGTCCGGGGCGGATTACGCCCGCGGGGTGCAGCTGCTGAAGCTGGCTTCTTTCCTGCAATATACTTTGCCCGGCGTACCCTCTCTGTATTACGGAGACGAGGTAGGTGTGCAGGGCATGAAAGACCCCTTCAACCGGGGCTGTATGCCTTGGGCGCACCAGGATCGGGATTTACTGCATTGGTATCAGCGGCTGGGCCAAATGCGTCGGGGCTGCAAAGCGTTGGCGCAGGGCGAGTTTGTGCCGGTGCAGGGTGACCTGGGCGGCGTGTGCTATGAGCGCCAAAGCGACGGTGCCCGCCTGCTGGCGGCAGTGAACCGCACCTCTGAGCCTAAGACCTTTGCCGTGGATCCGGTGTGGGACAATGCTTATGCCTTTTTTGACGATAGCTGCATGGACGGCCGGTTAACCGTTCCTCCCATGTCAGCCGCTTTGCGTACCAGACAATAAAACCTTGCCACTCGGTTTTGCCGGGTGGCTTTTTGCTGTTTTTGCCGGAAATGCTTGTATTATATATAATAAATTATAAATTAGCGGTTGAATGTGGGCGGGTGTGTGTGTTATAATAGCAGAGTTAATGTGGGTCAGTAGATACTGTACCCAAATTCCGCGAAAGGAAGATTTAAGAATTATGGCTTACAGAACCCATAACTGTAATCAGCTGACCTTTGACCAGCTGAACCAAACTGTTTCTCTGGCCGGGTGGGTAGATACCATCCGCGATCACGGCGGTGTGATCTTTGTTGATCTGCGCGACGAGTACGGCGTGACCCAGGTGGTGTTCCACGACGACGCGCTGCTGAAAGGCGTTCGTAAGGAGAGCGTCATCTCCGTGACCGGTAAGGTCGTAAAGCGTGACCCGGAGACGGTGAATAAAAAGATCGCTACCGGCGAGCTGGAAGTGCATGTGACGGAAGTGACCGTGCTGGGCGAATGTACCCGCACGCTGCCTTTTGAGATCTCCGAGTCCAAGGACACCCGTGAGGATGTACGACTTCAGTACCGCTTTTTGGATCTGCGTAATCCCCAGGTGCATGAGAGCATTCTCTTCCGCAGTAAGGTAGTCGCTTTCCTGCGGCAGAAGATGACGGAAATGGGCTTTACGGAAATCACCACCCCGATTTTGACCTGTTCCTCTCCGGAGGGTGCCCGGGACTATATCATTCCCTCCCGTAAGCACGAGGGCAAGTTCTATGCACTGCCCCAGGCGCCCCAGCAGTTTAAACAGCTGCTGATGACCTCCGGCTTTGACCGCTATTTCCAAATTGCGCCCTGCTTCCGTGATGAGGACGCCAGAGCGGACCGCTCTCCCGGCGAGTTCTATCAGCTGGATTTTGAAATGGCTTTTGCCACCCAGGAAGATGTGTTTGCCGTGGCGGAAGAGGTGCTGTATGACACCTTCACCAAGTTCTCTGACAAGAAAGTGACCCCGGCGCCCTTTGTGCGTATTCCTTACGCCGAGTCCATGCTGAAATACGGCACGGACAAGCCGGATTTGCGCAACCCGCTGATCATCCATGATCTGACCGAATATTTCAGTACCGTAGAGTTTAAGCCCTTTAAGGGCCGTCCGGTGCGAGGTATCGTGGTGCCGAACTGTGCAGGACAGTCTAAGGGCTGGTACGAAAAAATGCTGGCTTTTGCCATGGACATTGGCATGAAGGGCTTGGGCTACATCACCGTTCAAGAGGACGGCAGCTATAAAGGCCCCATTGACAAGTTCCTGTCTCCCGAGAAGAAAGAGGAACTGCGCACCATGCTGGACCTGAAAACGGACGACACCCTGTTCTTTATTTGCGACAACATTCGGATCGTCAATGACCTTGCCGGTCAGATCCGTACCGAATTAGGTCGTCGCCTGGATTTGATCGACAAGGATCGGTTCGACTTGTGCTTTATCACCGACTTCCCCATGTTTGAGCGGGACGATGACGGCAAGCTGATTTTCACCCACAATCCGTTCTCTATGCCCCAGGGCGAGATGGACGCGCTGCTGCACCAGGAGCCCACGGAGATCAAGGCTTATCAGTACGACATTGTGTGTAACGGCGTGGAGCTGTCCTCCGGCGCTGTGCGTAACCACCGCCCGGATGTGATGATCAAGGCCTTTGAGATGGCCGGTTATACTGCCCAGGATGTGGAAGAGAAGTTTGGTGCACTGTTTAACGCATTCCATTACGGCGCACCGCCCCATGCAGGAATGGCACCCGGCGTAGACCGGCTGATCATGTTGCTGCGGGATGAGGACAACATTCGCGAGGTAATCGCATTTCCTATGAACTCCAATGCCCAGGATATGCTGCTGGGCGCACCCAACACCGTTAGCGAAATGCAGCTGCGAGAGGCACACATTAAGCTGCGCCGCCCGGCACCGAAAGCGTAACGGAGCGTATAGAACGATAGATAGATCGAGGTTAGCGTATGAAGATCACACCGGAACTGATCCAGTATCTGGAGAGTTTGGCCAGAATTGAATTGACCCCTGCGGAGGAAGCCACCGTTGGCGACCAGCTGCAGGAACTGCTTACTTATATCGACACCTTGAGCCAGCTGGACACCGACGGGGTAGAGGCCAAGAGCCACTGCTTCCCGGTGACCAATGTGTTCCGCAAGGATCAGGTGGAGGTGCACATGACCCCGGAAGAAGTGGTGGCCAATGCACCGGAGAGCCAGGACGGCGCCTTTGTGGTGCCTAAGACGGTAGAGTAAGGAGGGCGCAGCATGAATGTTTTTGAATGGAGCGCAGCCGAGCTGGCGCAAAAGATAAAAGCAGGCGAGCTGTCTGCGCCGGAGGCGGTAGATGCGGTCATCGCTGCCATTGACAGCAAGGACGGCACTTATAACTGCTACACCTCACTGAATAAAGAGGCTGCTTTGCAGCAGGCTGAGACGGTACAGAGCCGGATCGACGCCGGGGAGGCATTGTCCCCGCTGGCCGGTGTGCCCATCGGTATCAAAGATAATATCTGTACCAAAGGTCAACTGACCACCTGTGCGTCTAAGATTCTCACCGGCTTTAAGCCGCCTTATAACGCAACGGTGATTGAAAAGCTGCATACTGCGGGCATGATCCCCCTGGGCAAGCTGAATATGGACGAGTTCGCCATGGGCTCCACCACGGAGACTTCCTTTTACGGTGCAACCAAGAATCCCTGGAACACGGACCGGGTGCCCGGCGGTTCCTCCGGCGGCGCAGCAGCGGCTGTGGCAGCCAAGGAGGCAGTTGTAGCTTTGGGTTCCGATACCGGCGGTTCTATTCGTCAGCCTTGTTCATTCTGCGGTGTGACCGGGCTAAAGCCCACTTACGGCGCAGTCAGCCGATATGGTCTGATCGCTTATGCTTCTTCTTTAGATCAGATTGGGCCCATTGCCCGTTCGGCTGCGGATGTGGCGGCGGTGTTTGATGTGATCCGGGGCAAGGATCCCAAGGACGGCACCTCTATGACCGGCGGCCGGTTGGATCTGAACGCTGTGTGGAACGCCAAGGATGTGCAGGGCAAGAAGATCGGTATTCCGGAGGATTACTTTGGCGAGGGTATTGACCCGCAGGTGGCCGCCGCTGTGCGCGCCGCTGCCGACACATTGACCGATTTAGGCGCCACGGTAGAGATCTTTTCTCTCCCCATTGTGAAGTACGCCATTCCCACTTATTATATTATCGCCTGCGCCGAGGCCTGCTCCAATCTGTCCCGGTTTGACGGCATTAAATACGGTTACAAATCGCCGGAGGCGCACTCTCTGCGGGAAGTTTACTTTAAGTCCCGCTCCGAGGGCTTCGGCATGGAAGTGAAAAAGCGCATCATGCTGGGCAACTTTGTACTTTCCAGCGGCTACTTTGACGCTTATTATAAGAAAGCCTTGCAGGCCAAGGGTCTGATCTGTCAGGCCTTTGACGATGCCTTTAAGGCCTATGACTTTTTGCTGGGGCCGGTGGCACCCACTACGGCGCTGCCGATGGGTCAGGGACTGTCCGACCCGCTGGCTATGTACCTGGGCGATATTTATACGGTTATGATCAACATTGCCGGTTTGCCCTCCCTAGCGCTGCCCTGCGGGTTTGACACCCAGGGTATGCCGGTAGGTATGCAGCTGATCGGTCGTCCTTTTGAGGAGGAGACCATTCTTTGCGCCGGTCATGCGTTCCAGAGCGTGACCGACTATCACAAGCAGTCCCCGGTAACGGAAAAGGAGGCGCTGTAATGGAATACAATACCGTTTGCGGTTTGGAGGTCCATACGGAACTCTCCACCAAGACCAAGATCTTTTGCAACTGCTCTACGGCGTTTGGCGGCGAACCTAACAGCCATGTTTGTGAGATTTGCGCCGGTATGCCGGGCACACTGCCGGTGGTGAATGAGCGCGTGGTGGAATACGCGGTGCGCACCGGTTTGGCTACCAACTGCACCATCACCCGGTACAATAAATTTGACCGTAAGAATTATTTTTATCCTGATTTGCCCAAGGCATACCAGATTAGTCAGCTGTATCTGCCCATTTGTCAAAATGGCTATGTGGAGATCACGGACCAAATCAACGGCGGCACCAAGAAAGTGCGGATCAAGGAGATCCACATGGAGGAGGACGCCGGCAAGCTGGTGCATGATGAGTGGAGCGACTGCACGCTGGTGAACTACAATCGCTGTGGCGTGCCGCTGCTGGAAATTGTGTCCGAGCCGGATATTGCCTGCGCCGATGAGGCGGTAGAGTATGTGGAAAAGCTGCGGGCCATCTTGCAGTTCTGCGGTGTGTCTGACTGCAAAATGCAGGAGGGTTCTCTGCGGGCGGATGTAAATGTGTCTGTGATGCCGGTAGGCGCTGCTGAGTACGGCACCCGCACGGAGATGAAAAATATTAACTCCTTCCGCGCCATTCATAACGCCATTGAGAGCGAGGCCCAGCGCCAGATCGAGGTGATCGAGGACGGCGGCGCCGTGACGCAGGAGACCCGCCGTTGGGACGACGCCAAGGGCACCAGCTACGCTATGCGCAGCAAGGAGGACGCCCAGGATTATAAGTATTTCCCGGAGCCGGATCTGCCGCCCATCGAATTGTCGGACGAATACATTGACACCATTCGCCAGCAGTTGCCGGAACTGCCGGAGGCCAAAAAGGCTCGGTATAAGAGCGAGTATGGCTTGACGGATTATGATACGGATATGATCTGCTCTTCTGTATCTTATGTGCGGCTGTTTGAGCGCACGGTGGAGATCACCGGCAATCCCAAGGACAGCGCCCATTGGATCATGGGTGAGGTGATGAAGCTGCTTAACGACAGCCAAACCCTGCCGGAGGATATGCACTTTAACCCGGACGCTCTGGGTCGTATCATTCAGCTGCAAAATGGCAACAAGATCAGCCGGGACAGCGCTAAGAAAGTGCTGGCTGCCGTGTTTACAGACAATGTGGATCCGGACGAATATGTGAAGCAGAACCAAATGGAAATGGTCAGCGACACCGGCGCCATTCGCAAGGTGGTCGAGGATGTGCTGGCACAGAATGAAAAAGCCGTCAATGAGTACAAGGGCGGCAAGGCTGCTTCCTTCAACTTCCTGATCGGCCAGTGTATGCGTGCGTTACGCGGCAAGGCACCGGCGGCGGAGGTTACCAAGATCTTAAAAGAAATTCTTGGCTAAGCGATAAAGTACAACATCTCGGATATACTATATCCGAGGTGTTTTTTTATGCACAAAAAAGGAAAGACCGTCTCCTTTGCAGATCCGCCGGTGATCACCGGTCACGCCGGCGTGGCAGGTAAAAAAGAGGGGGAAGGCCCCTTGAGCGAAGACTTTGACGCGGTGTTTGCCGATACCACCATGGGGCAGCAGTCCTTTGAACTGGCCGAGTCCGCCATGCTACGGGATGCCATTTTGCGGGCGCTGTCGGCAGCGGGCAAAAGTCCGTCCGATGTGGATTTTATCCTAAGCGGCGACCTGCTGGATCAATGTATGGGCTCTGCTTTTGCCATTAAGGATTTGGACATTCCTGCCATTGGACTGTATGGCGCATGTTCCACCATGGCGTTGTCCTTGGGCGTGGGGGCTATGCTGATTGATGCCGGAGCTAAGTGCTGTGTGGCAGGAACCTCTAGCCATTTTTGCTCCAGCGAGCGGCAATTCCGCTTTCCTCTGGAGTATGGCGGGCAGCGTCCGCCCAGTGCCCAGTGGACGGTGACCGGTGCCGGCAGTGCAGTGCTGGAAAGCAAGGGTGAAGGCGTGCGTATACGGGCGGTGCATATTGGCACCATTACCGATTATGGCATTACGGATGCCGGTAATATGGGCGCAGCTATGGCGCCGGCGGCTGCCCGTACCATTCATGACCTGTTGGAGGACAGCGCCACCACCCCGGCAGACTACGATCAAATTGTCACCGGGGACTTGGGCGCAGTGGGCACCAAGCTGCTGTATCAGCTGATGGAGCGGGATTGGGGTATTCAACTGGCGGGTCACCACAAGGACTGTGGCATGATGATCTATGATCTCAAGAGTCAGGATGTGAATGCAGGTGGCTCCGGCTGTGGCTGCGGCGGTTCGGTGCTGTGCAGCCATATTTTGAAGAAAATGGAGCAGGGTGCGCTGCGCAAGGTACTGTTTGTGGCCACCGGTGCGCTGATGTCGCCCACCAGCACCAAGCAGGGCAACTCCATTCCCGGCGTGGCCCACGGCGTGGTATTGGAGGTGTAAGTGTGAAAACCCGTTATGTAAAGGATATTCGCGTGCTGTCTGCCTTTCAGCAGACCATTCGGGCTATGCAGATTCTCATTCTTGTGCTGCGGGTGCTGGCGGTGGCCTTTTTGGTGCTGCAGAGCATTACCCTAATGCGAGATAACGCATAGGCGCTTTATATATATAGTAGGTATAGAAAAAGCGCACGGCTTTGGCCGTGCGCTTTGAACATTTTAGGCTTATTTCACAGTGTCGTCCTGCTGGTCTGCGGTTGTGGGGGTTTCTGCGGTGTCGGGCTGTTTCTCTGCTTTTTCCGTCTCGCCCCGCTTACGCAGGGATTTGAATTCCAGCTTGGTCTTAACGGTAGGGGGCTGGTAATCCACGCCGCAGCGTTCGCATAGGGCTTTTTGCACAGCTTCCAAGGTGCGCTTTTGGCACAGCCCCAGGTCCAGCAGCACCGTGGTGTCGTCCGTCAGGGTCAGGGTCAGCACTGCGTGCCGGTCAATAAAGTTCTTGACCAGGCTGGGTGCTTCGTCCTTGTAGCCGGTAATGTCCTTAATCTGATTGTAGGCGTACACATTGTCTTTATCCATGCCGGTAAATTCAAAGTCTGTGGCGCGTAGCAGCAGGCCGTTCTTTACCGTCTCCTTGGTGGTGAGCACGGCGATCACAATGGCTGCGATCTCAATGATAGCAAAGATTACGGTCATGCCGGTGCGCACCTGGGTCAGCCGATAGACGGCAAAGACACCATAGCCAATCACCGCCAGGTCCAGCAGGATCACAACCGCCAGGGTCATTGGGGACAAAATGCGAATAAATTTATCTTTCATTTGAATCATCTCCAGTAAAGATTTGTGTGATGGGTCGGGTGTCTGCGGTGAACACTTTGCCGTCCAAATGAGCAATGGTGTAGTCCGCCGGCACATGGAAGATCAGCTTGTAGCTGAGCAGCGCCTGGCGGTAGCGGCCGTGCGTGTTGCCGTACTTACCGTCCCCGGCCAGGGGGCAGCCTATGCCTGCCAGCTGGGCACGAATTTGGTGGGTGCGCCCGGTGAAAAGCTCTACCTCCAGCAGCGCCCGGTTCGCCTTGGTGTCCAGCACGCGGTAACCGGTTTTGCATGCCATGCGGTCGGGGGCGGGCGCGTCATACAAGGTGACCTTGTTCTTTTTCTCGTCCTTGTGCAGGTAAGCGGTGAGGGTGTCTGCTGCTTTGGGCGGGATCCCTTCCGTGACGGTCAGGTAGAATTTTTCAATCTTACGATCCCGTATCAGCGCCGTTATTTCCCGCAGTGCCGGGGCGGTCTTGGCTGCAATCACCAGCCCGCCGGTGTTGCGGTCAATACGGTTGGCCAGCGCCGGGGCAAATCCGGAGTCCTCCGGCGACCACTGATTGCGCTCATATAAATAGCGTTTGACCCGGGCAATCAGCGTGTCTATATACTCCTTGCCGTTTGGGTGGCAAAGCAGTCCCTGGGGCTTGTTGAGGATCAATAGGTTCTCGTCCTCGTACACCACATCCAGCGCCTTGGAGGCGGAGAGGAAGTCATAATACACCGTCTTTTCCGCCAGCACATCGTCCGGTAGATACAGGGTCACTCGGTCACCGGCAGAGAGTACCTGCTCCGGGGTGCAGCGCTTTTTATTGACCTTAATATTCTTTTTGCGTATTTCTTTATACATCAGCGACCGGGGCAGAGAGGAAAAGGTGCGCCCCAGGTAGCGGTCCAGCCGCCGACCGGCATCGCCGGGGGTGATTTGCTTTTCTTTCATACGCTCATTATAACGGATTGAACGCCAAAAGTAAAGCCCGCGCACCGGGGACGCAAAATTTGCCGAAATGGACAAAAAGCCAGGGGAACATTTGTTCAAAATTGGCAGGATAACCAGTTGTATTTGGCGGTATGACCGTGTATAATAAACACTGTATATACAGTTTTTGACAAAAGTGTTTGCACGCCTTCTATGCGGGCAGACGGGAGCGAGAATGGAACAGTTTAAGCTACACAGCAAGTTTAAGCCCACCGGCGATCAGCCGCAGGCAATTGAGAAGTTGGCCCGGGGCGTGCTGGACGGTATGAAGGAGCAGACCCTGATGGGGGTCACCGGCTCCGGCAAAACCTTTACCATGGCCAATATTATTGAGCGGGTGAACCGGCCCACTTTGGTGTTGGCGCATAACAAGACCTTGGCCGCCCAGCTTTGCAGCGAGTTTCGGGAATTCTTTCCGGAAAATGCGGTGGAGTATTTTGTTTCCTACTACGACTACTATCAGCCGGAGGCTTACGTGCCCACAACGGACACTTATATTGAAAAGGACTCAGCCATTAACGACGAGATTGACAAGCTGCGCCACAGCGCCACGGCGGCACTGTCCGAGCGGCGGGATGTGATCATTGTGGCCTCCGTGTCCTGCATTTATTCCATCGGTGACCCCATTGATTACCGGAATATGGTGATCTCTTTGCGCACCGGTATGGAGTGGAGCCGGGACGCGCTGATTGAAAAGTTGGTGGCTATTCAGTACGAGCGTAACGACATTAACTTTGTGCGCAACAAGTTCCGGGTGCGGGGCGACACGCTGGAGATCTTTCCTGCCGGCAGCAGCGGCACCGCTTTGCGGGTGGAATTTTTTGGAGACGAGATTGACCGGATCTGCGAGATTGACCCGCTGACCGGCAAGATCAAGGGCGTGCTGTCCCACGCCTGTGTGTACCCGGCCTCCCACTATGTGGTGGGGCGGGAAAAGATGGAACGCGCTTTGAACCAAATCTATCAGGAAATGGTGGAGCGGGTGGCCTACTTTGAAGAAAAGGGCAAGCTTTTAGAGGCCCAGCGGATCAAAGAGCGCACCATGAATGATATTGAAATGCTGCGGGAGACCGGCTTTTGCAAGGGCATTGAGAACTACTCTGCGGTGATGAGCGGGCGCAAGCCCGGCCAGCCGCCTTTTACCCTGCTGGATTATTTTCCGGAGGACTTTTTGCTGTTTTGCGACGAGAGCCACGTGATGCTGCCCCAGGTGCGGGGCATGTACGGCGGCGACCGCTCCCGCAAGGCCAGCTTGATCGACTATGGCTTTCGGCTACCCTCCGCTTTTGACAACCGGCCGTTACAGTTTGACGAATTCTACGGCAAGATCAATCAGGTGATCTTTACCTCTGCCACCCCCGGCGACTTTGAGCGGGAACGCAGCGCCCAGATCGTGGAACAGGTGATTCGCCCAACCGGGCTGCTGGATCCGAATATTACCGTCAAGCCCACCGAGGACCAAATGGACGACCTGGTGTCCGAGATCAATCTGCGCACCCAGCGGGGTGAGCGGGTGCTGGTGACTACCCTCACCAAGGCCATGGCCGAGGATCTTACCGAGTATTTGGAGGGATTCTCCATCAAGGTGCGGTATATGCACCACGATGTGGATACCATGGAGCGTATGGAGATCATTCGCGATCTGCGCTTGGGCGAATTCGACGTGCTGGTGGGAATTAACCTGCTGCGTGAGGGACTGGATATTCCGGAGGTGAGCCTGGTGGCGATCCTGGATGCGGACAAAGAGGGATTCCTTCGGTCCGAGACCAGCCTGGTGCAGACCATCGGCCGTGCCGCCCGCAACGCCAACGGTGAGGTGATTATGTATGCGGACAGCGTGACCCCCTCCATGGAGCGGGCCATTCGAGAGACGCTGCGCCGTCGCACCATTCAGGAGGCGTATAACGCCGAGCACGGCATTGTGCCCAAGACCATTAAAAAGGATGTGCGGGATATTTTGGAGATCACCTCCAAAGCCCCCGCCGACGGCAAGCAAAAGAAACTTACCAAGAAAGAGCGGCAACTGCTTATCGACCGTTTACGGCGGGAAATGCAGGAGGCTGCCCGGCTGCTGGAATTCGAGCACGCGGCGTTCCTGCGTGATGAAATTCAAAAACTGGAGCAGGAGGGAGAGCGCAAGCTGAAATGATAAAGAACATTGTGGTAAAAGGTGCCCGCGAGCACAACTTGAAGAATATTGATGTAGAGATTCCCCGGGACAAGCTGGTGGTGTTTACCGGCCTGTCCGGCTCCGGCAAGTCCAGCCTGGCTTTTGACACCATTTATGCCGAAGGTCAGCGTCGGTATGTGGAGAGCCTGTCCTCTTATGCCCGTCAGTTCCTGGGTCAGATGGAGAAGCCGGATGTGGACTATATCGAGGGTCTGTCCCCGGCCATATCCATTGACCAAAAGACCACCTCCCGCAACCCGCGCTCCACTGTGGGCACGGTAACGGAGATCTATGACTACCTGCGACTGTTGTGGGCACGGATCGGTATTCCCCATTGCCCGGTATGCGGGCGCGAGATCACCCAGCAGACGGTGGATCAGATCGTGGATCAAATTCTCACCCTGCCGGAGAAAACGAAAATTCAAATTATGGCGCCCATTGTGCGAGGGCACAAGGGCGAGTATGTTAAGGAACTGGACAACGCCCGCAAGTCCGGCTTTGTGCGTGCGCGCATTGACGGCTCCGTTTATGACCTGGCGGAAGAGATCAAGCTGGACAAGAACAAAAAGCATAATATTGAGATCGTGGTGGACCGCCTGGTGATGAAGCCGGATATTGCCGGCCGCTTGGCCGACAGCGTGGAGACCGCCACCCATATTGCAGACGGCGTGGTGCTGGTGGATATTGTAGGGGAGCGGGAGGAACTGTATTCCCTCAATTACGCCTGCCCGGAGCACGGTGCGGTGATCGCAGAGATGAGCCCCCGCATGTTCTCCTTTAACAATCCCTTTGGCGCTTGCAAAACCTGCGGCGGTATCGGGTCTTATAAAGAGATCGATCCGGCGCTGGTGATTCCCAACAAAAAGCTGTCCATCAACCAGGGAGCCATTAAGGCCAGCGGCTGGAATGTGGCAGACGGCGGCAGCATTGCCCGGATGTATTTTGAGGCCATTGCCCAGGCGTACAAATTCTCGCTGGATATTCCGGTAGAGATGATCCCCAAGAAGGGGCTGGACGCCATCTTATACGGCACCGGCACCAAAAAGCTGAAAATGCAGCGGAGCACCTCTTACGGCTCTTCCAATTACAACGGTACCTTTGAGGGCGTGATTCCTAACTTGCAGCGCCGGTATGCGGAGACCACCTCCGACTGGGCCCGGGCAGATATTGAGGCTGTGATGACCCAGTGCGTGTGCCCGGACTGCGGCGGCGCCCGCCTGTCTACGGAGAGCCTGTCTGTGACCGTTGGGGGCAAGAATATTTATGAGTTCTGCCAAATGCCCATTCATGAGGAGCTGGATTTTATCCAGAATTTGCAGCTGACGGAAAAGGAACAGATGATCGGCGCCCTGATCGTGCGGGAAATCCGCGATCGACTGAATTTCCTGAACAGTGTGGGGCTGGATTATCTGTCTCTGGCGCGAGAAGCGGCCACCCTGTCCGGCGGCGAAAGCCAGCGCATTCGTCTGGCTACCCAAATCGGCTCCAGCCTGATGGGTGTGCTGTATATTTTGGACGAGCCGTCCATCGGTCTGCACCAGCGGGACAATGAAAAGCTGCTGGGCACCCTGCGCCACCTGCGGGACTTGGGCAACACCCTGATCGTGGTGGAACATGACGAGGACACCATGCGGGCGGCAGACTATGTGGTAGACATTGGTCCCGGTGCCGGTATCCACGGCGGTGAGCTGGTGGCAGCGGGCACGGTAGACGATATTATTGCCTGCGAGCGCTCCATCACCGGCCAGTACCTGAGCGGCAAGCGCAAGATCCCGGTACCAGCCAAGCGGCGGCCGGGCAACGGCAAAAAACTGACGATCTACGGTGCGGTACAAAACAACTTGAAGGGCATTGATGTGGAGATCCCGTTGGCTACCTTTACGGCCGTGACCGGCGTGTCCGGTTCCGGCAAATCCAGTCTGGTAAATGAGATCCTTTATAAGCACCTGGCCAATATGCTCAACGGCGCCAAAAAGCGCCCGGGCAAGTTTGACCGTATGACCGGCGTGGACAATCTGGACAAGGTCATCAACATTGACCAGTCGCCCATTGGCCGCACCCCCCGGTCCAACCCGGCTACTTATACCGGTGTGTTTAACGACATTCGCGACCTGTTCGCTTCCACCCCGGATGCCAAAATGCGGGGCTACAAGGCCAATCGCTTTTCCTTTAATGTTAAGGGCGGTCGGTGCGAGGCCTGCCAGGGCGACGGTATTGTGAAGATCGAAATGCACTTTTTGGCCGATGTGTATGTACCCTGCGATGTGTGCGGCGGTCATCGGTACAACCGAGAGACCCTGGAAGTGAAGTTCAAGGGCAAGAATATTTATGAAGTGCTGGAGATGACCGTGGACGAGGGCGTGGCGTTCTTTGCCCAGCAGCCCAAGATCTTGCGCAAGCTGCAAACCCTGTCCGATGTGGGTTTGGGGTATGTAAAGATCGGCCAGCCGGCTACTACTTTGTCCGGCGGCGAGGCGCAGCGGGTGAAGCTGGCCACCGAGCTGATGAAGCGCCCCACCGGCAAGACGATTTATATTCTAGATGAGCCCACCACCGGGCTGCATACGGCAGATGTGCACCGGCTGGTAAATGTGCTGGAGCGGCTGGTGGCCAACGGCAACACCGTGGTGGTGATCGAGCACAACCTGGATGTGATCAAAACTGCGGATTATATTATTGATCTTGGCCCGGAGGGCGGTGTCGGCGGCGGCACGCTGGTGGCCTGCGGCACCCCGGAGGAGATCGCTGCTTGCCCGGCGTCCTACACCGGCCAGTACCTGAAGTCTGTGTTAGATAACGATTAAAATAAAAAACCGGCTTGATTGTTGCGTACAGTCAAGTCGGCTTTTTCTGTTCTATTTTTCGGCGGCGTAGAAAGTCATGACACCGAATTTTTCCCGCTGGGGAGCATAGTCAATAGGCGTTAGCCCGCCACCGGACAGGGCAGCGGTAATGAGTTTTTTGGACAGGTCCGGCACATCGGAGCGGGAGAGCGCTTCTTCCCAATCCATCCACACCACCCGGTCGTTTTCGTCCCCATCGCTACGGGGCATGCCGCCGGTGTACTCTGCCAAAAAGGCGGCGTACCAGTCCTGCTCGCTAAAGCGCACCGCCAGCAGCTTCACCGGCTTGGCGGTAATGCCGGTCTCTTCCATCAGTTCCCGGCACAGGGCCTGCTCCGGGCTTTCGCCGTTTTTCAGATACCCGCCGGGGGTGATAAACAGCCCCTTACCGGCGCCGTACGTGTGGCGAGCCAGCAGTACCTTGCCCTCGCGCAGCACCACAGCGCAAACACTTTTTTGCCAATTTGTATTTTTTTCTTCCATATTTGGCTCCTGAATGCTATACTATAATATAGTTATTATACGGCAATGAGGCGAATTGTCAATGTTTTTCGCCGGTTCCACGGTGCGTGGAGTGTTTCCACTGCCCGTGCCTTGCCTTTCTGCGGCGGCTCTGTTAGGCTGAAATGGCTGAAAGGAGCGCTGTGTTATGCTACATTTACGAAAGAAAGACAAAAAACAAGACGAACAGGTGATTTTTATTCAGGTTGCGTTTTTCGCCGTCGGCGCGGTACTGCTGCTGTGGTATTTGGCGCCTTGGGTGCTCAATCGAATTCTCAATGCCGGTAATGTGCTGGGCATTGCTTTTGCCGTGGTGCTGTTGCTGTGCGGCATGTTTGCGCAGCCGGTGACCCATTTGCTGGCGCCGGGTAATCACGCCCCGGGCGCGGTGGTGCTCAAGGCAGCGGTGGCACTTGTGTGCGCCGTGGCGGTGCTCACCAGCGGCTATATGCTCACCGGGCTGATCCAAACCGGCCACCGGGACGAGACTGTACTGGTGCTGGGCTGCTCGGTGAAGGGGGAGCGCCCCTCTCGTATGCTGCGCCAGCGGATCGAGGCAGCCACCGAGTATTTGGAGAAAAACCCGGACAGCAAGGCTGTGCTCAGCGGCGGCCAAGGCCCGGATGAGAAGATCAGCGAGGCGGAGTGTATGCGCCGGGAGCTGGTGCGCCGGGGAATCGCCGCCGATCGGTTGTATCTGGAGGATCGCTCCACTTCTACGGAGGAAAATGTGGCTTTTTCGGCCAAAATTATAGAACAAAACGGACTGAACCGCCATGTGACGGTGGTGACCTCTGATTTCCATTGCCGTCGGGGCATGCTGCTGTGTCAGCGGGCGGGTCTGACTGCCAGCTCCACACCGGCGGCCACCGATGTGTATCTGCTTGGCACCTACTGGATGCGGGAGATGCTGGCAGTGGTCAAGACCGTTTTGCACATTTAACACAAAGAAGGGATTATTGTTGAAGGGACTTGCCATTTGCGATTTGCAGCCGGATGGGTATCGGGGCGTTTGCCGCTCCAACCAGTTGGCAGATTATATGACGGACGCCAAGATTGGCGGCCGGGTCACGGATTTTTTGGAGAATTTCGTGGACGATGAAAGCCAGGAGATCCGGTGTACTGTGGCGGCGGCCTGCGCTGCCCGGCAGATGGTGGATCTGCTTAGTAGCCGAGGCGCGGATTGCGAGTTGATTACCTTTAACGACGAGCACGAGAGTGCGGGACTTTTGGGCGGCGCGCTTTTGGGCTACGATGTGTGCGCCCAGGATCTGAGTGTATCGCCCCTGGCAGACGGCCTAATCCGAGTGGGCGTTACCGAGTATGAGGAGGCACTGTTCCCGGAATTCTTTGAAGAATTGAACGGCCAGGTGCTGCGGGAGTACGCTGAGGATCTGAACGACAATTTTCTTTTTGCTACGGAAAAAACCGCGCAGGAGGTGTGCGCCTTTATGAATTATCTGTCTGCCACCTATGATAATGAGTTTTATTGTATGAGTGATTATGCCGTGTTTGCCGTTTTTGACGGTAAGGACCCGGCGTGATAGAAACACAATATTAGACTGTAAAAACGGCTCCCCTTGTTTTTATCAAGGGGAGCTGTCGCATTTGTGCGACTGAGGGGATAAAACGATTGGCGCAACGCCCACATGATACGGCAACCCGATCACCCGCCACACAAAAATCTTGCTTTGCCTGATATTTTTGCACCCAGCGGTCCATACTATCTATAAGCGTATTGTACATATCATAGAAAGGCGGACGCATGTGCAATACGGTAAAGTGGAAATCTGCGGGATCAACACCTCGGAGCTGAAAGTGCTGGGAGAGAAAGAAAAAATGGACCTGCTGCGCAAGGCCCAGGCCGGGGACAAGCAGGCCCGGGATGCCCTGATCTGCGGCAATCTGCGGCTGGTGCTGTCGGTGATCCAGCGGTTCTCCGGACGGGGCGAGAGTATGGACGATCTGTTCCAGGTGGGGGTCATTGGACTGATCAAAGCCATTGACCATTTTAATACGGAGTTGAATGTAAAGTTCTCCACTTACGCCGTGCCCATGTGCGTAGGGGAGGTGCGCCGCTTTTTGCGAGACGATAACCCGGTGCGGGTCAGTCGCTCTATGCGGGATACTGCCTATAAAGCTATGCAGGTGAAGGAGCAGCTGATGGCCGCCAATGGCCGAGAGCCTACGGTGGACGAGATCGCCGCCAAGCTGGGCATGAAGACCGCCGATGTGGTGCTGGCGCTGGAGGCCATTGTGGACCCGGTGTCCCTATACGAGCCGGTGTATTCCGATGGGGGCGACACCATTTATGTGATGGACCAGGTGGGCGACGCCAATACGGACGCGGACTGGGTGGACGAGATGATGATCAAGGATCAGATCAGGCAGCTGGACGATCGGGAGCGCAACATTCTCTATAAGCGCTTTATGGAGGGCAAAACCCAAATGGAGGTGGCGTCTGAGATCGGCATCAGCCAGGCCCAGGTCAGCCGACTGGAAAAAACCGCCCTGCGCCGCATTAAGGGCAAATAGATAAAACAAAAGCCACAGTAACAACTACCCCTTGTTACCGTGGCTTAGTTTTTGTCGTTCTTGCGCCCTAAGATGTAGTCCACACTTACCCCGTAGAAGTTCGCCAGCGCAATGAGCACCTCCGGCGGCACGGTGCGCTGCCCGCTTTCATAATAGGCGTATGTGCGTTGGGGCAGGTGCAGCGCCCGGCCCATCTCGCTTTGGGTCAGATCCGCGTCCTCCCGCAGATCCCGAATTCTTTGAAATTTCATATCATCACCGGAACCATTATATCTTAGAACAATCTGTTCTATTGACAACTAAAACATATTGTTCTATACTGGCTATGGTATGAAAAACAATAAATTGATAAAGATCGGTGAGAGATCAATATGTGAAATACTTTATTTCTGTTGTTAATACGCAAATAAAGAAGGAGATTTATGTATGAATGTAATTGCCCTTAGGGGATGTGGTAATGTTGGAAAAACCAACACCCTAAAACAAGTGATTCGCATTTTAATAGATGAATGCGGCGCACACAAACTTGTTGAGTATGTAGCAGACAATAAAATAGACACACGAGTTGTATTGGAAATTCACGGTAAAATTATTGTGATTTTTACCGGTGGCGATGACCGTAAAACACTCGATAAAAACTTTGAATCAGTGCGATTACATCAATTTGATCTGCTGATTTGTGCGTGTAGATCAAGAGGTGCATCTTTTCGCTGTCTGGAAGAAAAATACACTAAAGATCAAATCCTTTGGTATGGGCAAAGTAAAGTATCGGGTTTATGCAATAACATAGCACAGTTGGAACTTATCCGCACACAAGAAAATAGTCATTTAGCCATGAGTATTGTGCAATCTGCAAAAACAATTTTAGCATTTTAATAACGGGAGGATTAAAAATGAAAAAGATTGTAAGTATGTTGCTGTCAGTCGTTATGCTGTGCAGTGTGACGACCGGATTGGACTTAACAGCGTATGCCGCAGATACAACGATCACCGGTAAGTGCGGCGAAAGTGCGACATACTCGTATAATAAAAATACAAAGACGCTGACAATCAGCGGTACCGGTGTGATTGATAGTACAGACAGCAATTTTCCGTCATCAGACAGTATTGTGTCTCTTGTTATTAAGGACGGTATAACCGAAATTGGCTACGAGATGTTTTTTGGGTGTGAAAACTTAGAAAATATCGTTATCTCAGATTCTGTGGTAAGCATTTCTCGCGATGCGTTTAAAGGTACAAAATATTATAACGTTGATTCTAATTGGCAAGACGGACAGCTCTATATCAATCATGCCCTTGTTTGCGTAAAAGAGGATTCTGCTAAAGGTGAGTTCAAGATAAAAGATGGAACGACAGTTATTGCTGATGCTGCGTTCGAAGGTTGCTGTAATTTATCGAGTATTACAATTCCCGACAGCGTTACACATATTGGCGCAGACGTGTTTTACAACTGTGATAACTTAAACAAAATAGATATGTCAAGCAATATAGAAAGTGTGGGTATTGGCGCATTTGAGTATACTGCTTATTATGACAATCAAAGCAATTGGAATAACGGTGCCCTGTATGTGGGTGCAGCGTTAATAGCAGTAAATGCAGACTTGACTGGAAAATATCAAGTGAAAGATTCGACACGAGTCGTTGCAGATGAGGTGTTCCGTGCTTGCAGGCTGACAGAAGTGTTATTGCCGAACGGCCTGGTTAATATTGGGGGTGGCTATGCGTTTGCATATTGTAACAATCTGGAGAGTATTATCATACCCGATACAGTAACAGAAATGGGAAGTGGTGTTTTTGAAGCATGTAGGAATTTGAAAAAAGTTGTATTGTCCAATGCGCTTACAGTTGTTCCGAGTTACGCTTTCGAAAATTGTGAAAACTTGGAGAGTATATATATGCCCGACAGTGTGACGGAAATTGGTGAATATGCTTTTTATCAATGTGCAGCTTTGGAAAAAGTTGCATTTTCGGAGAGTTTGACGACAATTGGTGAAATGGCGTTTGGAGAATGTTCAAAGATATCGAGCATTCGTTTGCCGAATAGTGTGAAAGTGATTGAAAATCAGGCGTTTTATGAATGCACAGGACTAAAAAGTCTGACTTTATCTACCAATTTGGTCAGTATAGGCGATTGCGCTTTCCAAGATAATTGTTTGTCCACCGTTTATATACCCGGTGATCATGTTCGCGTAGGAGATTGTGCCTTTCTGCCAAATGATGATAATGCGTTGTTCGTTTTCTGTAATTCAACAACTCAAATTGATACCGATGTTTATCATGTATATTATGTTGACAAAGCGACTGCGGTAAAGAATTTCAAAGACTTATATAGTAGTGATTATGATTGGGATCACGCCACGCTGTATTCTTTTGTTGCCAACGAAAGCGGTACATATTATTCCGGTGGGGATTACTGGAATTCTGATTATATGTACATATTTGACGAGGACTATAACTTGGTGAACTCTAATAAAATAGACAGTATTGCAGAGGATGAGGGAGACCCTACCGGGGGCTTTTCTTTTAACTTGGAAAAAGGGCGTACTTATTATTTTCCTTATGGTGATTCAAACAGATTTGAAGTCATAAAGGACTATCAGTACATTGATCCCGGTAAGCAGTATATTCAAGGTGATTTTAATTATAATTGTCTGAAGGTTGTTTATCCAGACGATTCATTTCGAGTTGAAAATTATTATGGTCGGAATAATCGAAATTTGAGCCAACCAGTAACTCAACAGTATTGTGGAAAGACTGTTACATTTAGTTTGACTGATCCAGTTACATTCAAATCGTTTGAAGTATTGAATAGTGAATGCATTGATAGTGGATTGGTTTCTGTGCTTAAAGCATGTGATGACAAGGCATTGGAAAAATATCCGCTTGTTTACCGTTTGTATTTGTCTAACGGAAAGATATACGACATTAAAAACTATAGTGTTGAAGGCGGCTCTGGCGGCGGAGATCCAGATGGCTATTCGTGCGATTGTTTATATAGTACAGCAGATGGAAGGCAATTCGATATTGGATTCCGCTACAATAAAAGCACATCAAATGAATTGAAAATTCAGGTCAATAACAGTTATTTAGATTCAAGTCCATTCGTAGTTGTTAAGCTAAATGATAAACATACGCATACATGGAATAGCGGTACCGTAACCAAAAAGGCATCGCTCACTACAAATGGCGTAAAAACCTATACTTGCAAAAGCTGCAAAGCAACCAAAACAGAAGCGATACCTAAAGCATCTAATATTAAGCTGAGCAAAACCGCTTACACCTATAACGGCAAGGTGCAAAAACCGTCTGTGACCGTGAAAAACAGCAAGGGCAAGGCCCTGAAGAACGGTACGGATTATACCGTCAGCTACCCCAAGGGCATGAAGAATGTGGGCAAATACACCGTAAAAGTGACCCTCAAGGGCA
>OLOU01000060.1_pt1 | contig 97437 bp, 121 predicted proteins | sample 1672101 | NCBI WGS metagenome assembly OLOU01 (sample SAMEA3136645, study PRJEB25190) | human gut metagenome | biome: human gut; feature: human-associated habitat; material: faeces | place: Austria | collected 2013
GTCTATCATCACATCACCAAAACAATCCCATAGTCCTTTTTTAGCAGAAGTTTTTCTAACTGTATATAAATAAGCAACTAAAGTATTCACAATATATTTAATATCTTCTCCGCTTTCCTCAATAATTTTCTCTCTCATATTTTTGTATTTATACATATCTTGATTTTTTATCCCTTTGTTCTTTTCTTTGAAGGTATGTAATCGTTTATTATAATAATCATAAAGCTGTATTATTGAATTATTATCAGAGATATTAAAACCAAAATTTAAGTCCATTAACATACGATAATCAAATTTATTAATAGATTCAGAAAAAATTATCTTAGAATCCGGTATTTTTTCGGCTATACGATTCATGGCAGATTTATTTTTCAAATTTACCTGTTCCTTTTTTTTATCTTTAGCATAAATAAAAAAGTAGGGCAATTTCATATTGGTGTTTCTTTTTATAATTTCCTTCACATCTTTAGGCGGCTCTGGCAACCACAGTGTTTTAGCAGAATCTCTTTTCTACCCTCGGTTTCCCGATATTTATTAGGGGAATAGACTATATCTTCATCTCTATAAGAATAGAGAGACCGGCACTTCGGAATAAGGAGTTTCACCTTAAACCTACTCCCTTATGGGATAGTCGTTGCACCTTCCTTTTTATCAAAGGCTTGGCACAGAGTTGCCATAATTCAATTTAATAAATTAAGGTTTTCTCTGTTAGCATGAATAAAATCCACACACCCTGTATTTACAGGTTCACCGGTTTTTACTTATACATCGCTGTATAAGGTGACTATTATTTAATCACTGCATTATTATAAAAAGTTAACCAACGAATTACATTTAATTGTTCTTCTTCTATTTTTTTATTATTCCATATTTTAGTTATTTTATTAGATATAGGACCAATATTACCTTGAGTATAATTAAAAATCATACCTTCGTATATAGAATCAGAATCTAAATGCTTTTCTTTTGCTTTTTTTAACTCATAGTCTAAAGGAACTATATTTTGCATATTTCTTTCAGCAATAGAACATATTAATTTATTTTGAATTACAAGTAATTTATCACCGTCGCACGTAAAAGCTACTGACTATATCATAACCATGCGGTTTCCCGTTTAGGTCCAGTGCGCTTGGAAGCAGGGAGTTTCACCCTGCTTCTACTCTACTCAGTTATTACCTTGTAGCGGGTTCTGGCTTAATATCGAATTTATATATCATGGAAGGAACTTCATTTTTATATTTAGAAATTATTGAAAGAAATTTTCTCGCTTCTTTTGTACCACACAATAAGCGATAATATTTATGATCTTTATTTTGATAAAATTTAATATGAAATTTTTCAAAAAACCAGTCAATAATTATTTGATTTTGATTTTGTTCTGCTTGAGTATTCAAATATAAAATGTTAGCAACCACTTGATTATTTTCTTTCTTTTTTGTCAAACTTCCATCATCTAAATACCAAATATAAAGTCCTAAAGATTCAATAGAATTTAATATAGATTTTTGATAGATTTTTTTAGAAGGTTTATATAATCTTCTTCTCCAAACCCTGATAAAATCATAAGATTTTGTTCTAAATTCATATCCACCATATCCATTATTATTAACATAATAAATTTCACTAACGGCTATTCCATTTTCTTTCAATATTTTTCTTTTCCATTCTAAATATTCTTTTTGTTTAATTGAATGACGAATACTTAAATAACCATTAGCATTAAATGTTCCATCTCCTAATGCCATCCATAATACTAAATTCCTTCCTAATTTTGTTGTTTTCATATTAAGTCTCCATACATATAAATGATGTTTTTTCCACCCTTAGTCGATAGAGGTTCCAGAATTTTTCTGGCTTCCTACGGAGTTGTGCTTACGTTCTCCGTTGCACTATTTTTAGTACATGGCATATTTATGTCTTCACACTGTTTTATATCCCATAGTTTCCTGATGGGTTCGACCGCGACGAACTAATCGAATTGTAATATTTTTGAAATTAAATCATGACAACTTGTATAAATGCACTTAGTGTTTCCGAACCAATATTCTATTTCAGTATTTTTATTATTGATTCTTATAGGCCATTCTCTATATAAATGCGGACTTCTTAAACAAGCCAATTTCTTATTATCTTTGAAATCTTTACAATAAACTTCTCCTTTTTGTAATATTCCTTTCGGATTCTTAATTCCTAAAAATAACCATTCACAAAAAGCATAGAGATCAGGAGATACAAAATAATAACCTCCATTAACTCGTAATCGTCCAGCCTTTGCTTGTTTTACTAAACTAATTTTTGTTTGTTTCAATATATCTCGACAATAAGGATCACGTATTAATTCAGGATATAATATCAATGCTTGCTGAAACCAACTTGGATTAATATTATTTTTTGTAGCTCCTAATAGACGCATACTTGTTTGAAAATCATTTCCTATGGAATTTATTTCTTTTATAGTATTTTTTATTAAATAATTAATTTCATTAGAGGTAATATCTGTCAAAGTCTGCAGCATTTGATAATTTATACGGCTTTTAGGTATATAATTTTCTTCTATATTACAATAACATACTTCACAATTATATTTTTTAAAATTATCTTTATATTCTTGCCAGGAAGAATAATATTTATACAATTTAAATTGAGATTTTGTGAATATATATTCAATTCCATCAGCTAAAATATCATATTCTTTACCATAAATATCTTTGATAATACATGTTCCATTTTTACATTTTTCTTTAATAAATTTGTCAAAAGGAAAAGTTATAAGCAAACCTTTTATAAATGGTGCTCTAATCATTCTTGTAGGACCATTAAGCATAATACCACATCCATCAGTATGAGATATTTTAACTTCTTTTTCTTGTCGTGTTATTTTATATGTTTTAGAATCAATATAATCTACTTCCTCTTGAACATTTGTTTCAAAATCTTCTACAACTATACTTTTATCAATGTCAAAATCGTTCCAAGGATCGGTTGCTGAATTACTCAAAGCAAGATAACTTAAAAATTTATTTGGGTTTATACCGCCTTTTTCATTAATTTTTTCTATTGTTAATCCACACATTAAAGTCAAAGAAATTTTATTATATATTTTTTCTTTTATAAAAACACTTTTTTTTGTTCTTATTTGTCCAGCAGAAGCAGTTAAAAAAATATATTTTTCATTATTGTATAAAAATCCATTTTTAACTAAATTTTTGAATACTTGAAAAAAATATACATCAACTATGAATAAGTCTTTAGTCAAAGAATTTGTTGTAATATTCATAGTTCTTGTTAAACTGCTTTCAAATAAACTAATAATATTTTTTTCTTTAAGAGATTTTATATTCAATTCTCTAACAATATCACTATTTTTTTTAGCATCTAATAGACAAGTTAATTTTCTTTTTTCTTGTTTTATTAATTTATTGATCCATTTTTTACGCCATTCGGATTTATTTTTGTTTTTAGCTATATAAAGTCTTAATAATCTTTTGTGAAAAAATTGTTCTTCTGAATTGTAAAAATCATCAGTAGAAATAGAATATAAAAAAATTTGTTTATTCAAACTCATTTTTCATTCTCACAGTCTTATTTAAGTATTTATTTTTTATTTTAATTATAATAATTTTTTAGTCTATTTTTATTTTTATTATACCACTCCTTCTCTTTATATAGGATTTGCTTTTAGAATCAAAAATAAAAAGATTTTTTATTGTAATTATAATAAAATAAAATTTTATGTTTTTGCAAGTAATTCTCTTCGCCCCGCAGGGAGTATAAATGCGGAGCAATTTGCATAATAACAAAGAACAAAAAGTTTTTGCATTTTTCAAAAAGAAAGTACCAAAGAAATTTTATTTTTAAAAAATAAAAATTTTATTTCACTTCATTTCATTACGTTCAATAAAAATTTTATTTTTTAAAAATATATTATATTATTATTTGATATTTATTTATAAAATATATAATAATATAATATATTTTTTCTTTTTCTTTATATATTTCTTTTTCTTTTAATAAGTATATTTAATATATATATTAAATATATAAATATATTATATATAATAGTTTTTATAATGTCAAGTATAAAAATAGACAAATTTATTATATATTATATTATATATATTATTCAAATTTACGCTTGACAATTATAAAATAAATAGATAATATAAAGAAAAACAAAGAGAAAGGTCGTATAAAAATGACACGGGAAGAAGCGATTACCCTTTTTGAAAAACAACTCACGGCGGCGCAGGTGGTTCTGGACAGCGGATTTGGGAGTAATCCGGGAGAGAACGACATTCTATACCGTAGGAGAAAAGAGATGGCTGAGATTGCTCTCTCCGCCCTCCGCTCCGTCAGCCGGGAGCAGGTGGAGAAGGTGCGGCATGGGAGATGGATTAAGCATGAGGGCTATGACGAGTGCAGTGAGTGTCATGCGAAATCCATTTTTGGTTATAACTATTGCCACAACTGCGGCGCTCGCATGACGGGCGAGGCCGAGCAATGAGGCTGGTTGATGCAGAGGGGAAACCTGTGCTTGACACACTACCCACCATCGACGCCGTGCCTGTGGTCAGGTGTCGGGAGTGCAAGTATGGCAAAGAGAGTAAAATTTCCTTTGATTGTGATGGGAAAACTTCTCTTTGTGAATGTCCGCACATAATGTTGATACACCAGTAGGATGAGTATTGCAGTTTTGGCGAACGAAAGAGAATCAGTCACGAAGAATAATTAGAGCGATTATATTCTTCTAATTTGCTATTGCATGGATTAATAAAAAAAATAATGTAAAAAAAAAGGAGAAAATATGAAAAAATATGTAAAAGAAAATATATTTGATTCACGTGAAGCAATTCTTGAAGAAGCAGAAAGAATTGTTTCGCAAGATCGTAACAAAGAATATGGTGGACCTGAAAATTCTTTTTCTTTAATTGCTAAACTTTGGGAGCCTGTAATTCGTTCAAGATGTGTAGCTGATGGGACAGAAGTAAAAGTAGACGAAGTAACAGTAGCTTTACTTATGGCTTTATTAAAAATTGCTCGTGCGTCTTCTAATCAAAATCATATAGACAGTTGGATAGATTGTTGTGGATATATGGCTTGTGGTGGAGAATTGGCGATGTTGGAGGTAGAAAGTTGAGTAAAATAACATGTAAAGTATACGGGCATGTATTTGAACTAATTGAGGAGCGACATTATATTGCCCGTGAAAAACAGAGGCACTTCTTATAACTTCTAATAAAATAGAGTCTGCCTTATACGATGCCTTTGATTGGCCCTAATTGTGGGTGTCAGTATATTGCTAATGAAAGAAAAAGGGAACTTGAAAGAGGTAATAAAAATGACACGAGAAGAAGCGATTGATACTTTGAAAAACGGGTTTTGGTGGGACAGAAAACGGTTGGACAAAGCGATTGATACAGCTGTCTCCGCCCTTCGCCCCGTCAGCCGGAAACAGGTTAAGAAGGTGTGGGGGGCGCACTGGATGGGTTCCGCCGATGGATATGCTGACGGAGAACTGGTCTACGATATTTGGACATGCAGCAACTGCGGCTATGTAATTGATGAAGAAGATAATCCAGATATGCTCCCGCAGTTCTGCCCTAAATGCTATGCGGCTATGACGGACAAAGCCGTGGACATGGTGATGGAGCGATTGGAGAAATTGCATGATTGATGCCATTCGTATTTTTGCGTGCGTACTACTTGGAATAGTTCTACACGAACTAATATTTAGGAGGCGCTGAAAGATGGCAAGGGCGATTGACGCATATTCGCTGAATAACGATTTTGTGGAATGGTACAACGACCAAACGGATGAGATTGCGAAATCTGTTTTGCGGGAAATTATGCAGAAGGTAAATAACGCGCCAACACTCACCCCGCCGAACGAGTGGGTGAGCGTGAAAGATGCCATGCCGCCAGAGCATGAGCCTGTTCTGTGCATCGTGAGCGGGAGCCCAAAACTGAACATCATTCTGGACGAAGCGTACCAGCTTGGCTCGTGGAACAAGGACGACGGTTGGATAATCGACGAATACCTTGAATGGACAGATGCGGATGTGCTGTGGTGGCGGATGCTTCCCGTGCCGCCTTATTACCGCCCGCCGGAGGGAGAGGAGGAAAACTGATGGACATTGAAAAGTTGATTGAGCAACTAAATGAATATTTTGAAGGAAAAGAATTGGGAAGGGGCGCTGCGCTTGATGCTGCTACCGCCCTCTCCACGTTCCAGGCTGAAAACGAGAAGCTGCGGGCCGAGCTGGAACAGAAATCAAAACTGATTGCCCAGCAGGCCGCAGAATTGGAACGGCGGGACACGTTGCTGAAAGAGCAAGAGACCGAGTTGGAGCGGATGAAGCAGGAGCGGGATGCGGCGGTGAAGGATATCCCGCACGAATGTAAAACATGCGCATATCACATGGTATCTTTTAACGGCTGTACGCCTGACCATGACTGTACTAACCCGGATGGAGGTTGCTCAAATAATTATGACAGGTGGATTTGGCGCGGCCAGAAGGAGGACTAACATGAAGCGGTTGACGGAGAAATTAAGGTATGTACTGGAAGATTGTATTGATTGTATCAGCCCTATCCAACAAGAGGTAATAAACAGAGCTATTGACCGCCTTGCAACTTATGAGGATACGGGATTGGAGCCGGAGGAAATAGAACTGCTGGCAAAGCAGAGAGACCTTTATGTAGACGCTTGTGGAGGACTTCCCCTTAAAAGAATCCGCGAACTGGCACAGGCCGATAAAGAAGGACGGTGCTTGGTGTTGCCATTAGATATTGGAGATACAGTATATCACATAACAACATGTAAAAACTTCCCGCAGGTATTGGATGGAACACTTTATGACGCATGCGGAGGGTTTGGAACGGCAACAGGATATTATTGCCCGTGCGAATTAGGAGGAATCTGTCCGTTTGATGCGGAGGACTTTGACTGCGACCAAAACAAAAATAAGCGCAATATTTTTGAAGATACTGTTGCAGAAGTGCACATTGGAGATGCGGGAAATTATATCTGCCTTGGTTATTCTGGAACTGTTTTCTTCGACGAAATCGGGAAAACCGTCTTTATGAACCGTGAAGAAGCCAAGGCCGCACTACGGAGGGAGCAGGAATGAAGGAGTACATTGAGAGGGCGGCAGCATTAGATGTAGTCAAGCGAACCAGCGGAGACTATGTTGCGGCTTGGAGCGAAATCGCACACATCCCCGCCGCCGACGTTGCGGAGGTGAGGTACGGGAGATGGGAGTTTTTAGGGCCAAATAGACTAATTAAAAGCTGTATGTGCGGAACTTGTAGCGTGTGCCACGTTAGATCAAAATTCATTTCAAATATTGCAATTTGTCCCACTTGTGGCGCGCACATGGATGGAGAGATTAAGAATGAGACCAATTGATGCTGATATGTTGCAAGAACTATACAATAAGCGGATTTTTGATACTTGGAATAACGAAACTGCTCCTGTATCATGGGTAGCGACGTATGCAGATTTCAAGGATGATATAGATAGTATACTCACCATTCCACAGCCCAGCAATGAACCGCTGACATTGGAAGAACTGTGGGAGATGAATGAAGAGCCTGTATGGGTACAAAATCTTGAAGAACCGGGGAAAAGCCAGTGGAGACTATTATATTGGGACAGAGGAAAACACCTTGTCCTGTAAGGCATATCAGTCCAGGGTTATTTACTGGAAGAGTACGGAGAATCTTGGCTTGCTTATCGTTGTCCGCCAGAGAAAAAAGACAAAATTAATTGGCATTATTAATAATATTCGTCAAAATTGCTAATAATAATCGTTATATTTTGGTATAATTTATAAAAATAATAATTTGACAATTAAACATAATTATGTTAATCTTATTATAAACAATAAAGTGATAATGAGGGAATACGATATGTTTAATTTTTTTATTCAAAAATTATTAAATAATAAAATACAATTAGAAATTGATAAAAAACAAGAAGAATTAAATACAATTAATTTACAACTTCAAATTTATAAAAAAGAATTAGATGAAACAATAAATTTATTAGGAACTAATAAAGGATTAATTGAATTACAAGATATAGGAATAGAATATATTCCTGAAATTACTTCTTTTGTTGAGATTAACACTAAGATAGATCAAATTAAAAAAGAAATGGCTCAACTTATATCGAGAAATGCTTTATATATAATTATAAAAGAGTATAAAGTAGATCATTCTTTAGCAAAAGGTATTTTATTTCAACATTCTTATTGTGAAAGTTTATTGTTTGGATTTAATTCTTTTTTTGATAGAAAGAAAAAAAGCGTAACTTCTCAAAATTTGTCAAGAAGTATAGATTTAATCACTAATAATTTTAACCGATGTAATAAAAAGGCTTCAATAATTGGAGTAAAAATTAACGAGGAATATTTACATTTAAGTATCAGATTATTAAAATTAGAATTAGATAAAAAAATAGCGCAAATTAATGAAAAAGAAGAAGCTAAAAAAGCAAGATTTAAATTAAGAGAACAAGAAAAATTACTTTTTGAAGCAGACAAAGAGAAAAAAAGACTTGAAAAGGAAAGAAAAGATTTAGAAAAAATTTTAAGCCAATCTATTACAAAAGAAGATCAAGAACAAATTAAAAATAAGCTCGCTGAAATTGATAAAAGACAAAATGAGATTGATTGGAGAATTAATCATAGTTCGGCTGGATGGTTGTATATAGCAACTACTAAATCTATGCCAGGTATGTATAAAATTGGTTGCACAAGAAGATTAAATCCTTTAATTAGGTTGTCTGAATTATCAAGTGCCAGCGTACCTTTTGTATTTGAATGTAATGGTTTGGTTTTTTCAGAAAATGTTTTTGATATAGAAACAAAGATACATCAAAGATTGGACTCAAAAAGAGTAAACAAAGAAAATAAACACAAAGAATTTTTTTACGGAAATCCAAATGATGCAATAACCATTCTTAAAGAAGAATTTGATATTAAGGTTCATTATGTCAATGAAATTGGTATAAATATAGAAGAATAAAAAGGAGACATAATCATGAAAGAAACTTCTATTGAAAGAATCGTTGGAGAAGAAAAATGCACTTTATATACAAGCGAACGTAAATTTATTTCAAAAATTGAGCAATATAAAGAAATTTATCCTGATTTAGTTGATTTTGAAAAAAACTCTGATGGAAGTATTGTTGCACATGTACCTTTTGATTGGTTTAAATTTATTTCTCCTAAAAAGAAGAGAGTGCTAACAGAAGAAGAAAGAAAAGCTATTGGAGAAAGATTGAAAAGAGCAAGAGGTATGCTTGATTAAAACAAAAGGAGTATAAAAATATTTTATGATTTTAACTGGAGATGCAATTTATAAACGATTAGGAAATTCAATTATTATTGATCCTTTTGATTTTAACAAACTTAATCCTAATAGCTATAATTTAACTTTAAACAATAAATTATTAGTTTACAACAAACAAAAATTAGATATGAAAATCAATAATGATTATCATATTGTTGAAATTCCTGAAGAAGGTTTGTTGTTAGAACCTGGAAGAGTATATCTGGGTAGAACCAATGAATATACTGAAACTCAAAATCTTGTTCCTATGTTAGAAGGGCGATCTTCCTACGGACGTTTAGGATTATTTGTACATGTTTCTGCTGGATTTGGAGATATTGGTTTTAGAGGATATTGGACTTTAGAATTAAGTTGTGTTCAACCAATAGTGATTTATCCAAATATTGACATTTGTCAAATTTATTATCATACTATTATTGGTGAAGTTTTAACTAAATATCAAGGTAAATATCAAGATAGCCAAGATGTAATAACAAGCCAAATATATCAAGAATTATTTAGTAAATAAATAAAAATGAATACAAAAACAATTCATTTTGATAAACGAAGAAACAATAAAGAAAATGTCTATAAAGTTTCAAAACTCTGAGACGGAAAAAATATTTTCTGTATCTAATATGGAGGAGGCCAACATGAGCAAGCCAAGAATTTGTGAAGTGCTTAGGGTGGAGGTAAATCAGAGCTTCCAGTTTAATGATTTCCCATTTGACGAAGTGAAAAGTTATCTTATCGGCCCAGATGGAAAAATTAGAAATGCACATGGTGGGGAAGTGACCTCCAGTGAACTTTGTTATATTATCAATCACTCTGACTACATCATCCGCGAGCCCCGCTGGACGGAGCAGGAGGTGGAGAGAGCAAAGGCTATCAAGATGTTATACTCAGAGGCAGAAAGCATTGAGATGTACGGCTTCGGCGTTAGAGTTTTCAACAGGACAGTTATCATTGTAACACTCGACCCCTCTTTGTTTCCATCTCTTCGCCCCAACGAGACTGTCACCCTTGACGAGATCATCGGAGGTGCAGAATGAGAGAGATCCTTTTCAAAGCCAAGCGGCTGGATAATGGGGAATGGGTGGAAGGGTATTATATAGGGCCGGTAGGCGTCCTTGATGTACATGAGATTTGTGATATTCACGATATTGCAGGAACGCAAGTTGAGGTAGACCCATCCACAGTTTGCCAGTACACCGGCCAGGTAGACTATGAATCAGAGGAACCTATTTTCTGTGACGACCTACTTAAAAGCCAGAATGGAATGGAACATATATACGTTGTCGACTTTGAAAATGGCGGTTACTTTGCCAGAGAACGCGGTGAAACTGGAATTGGGACACCTCTCACGATTGAAAATATCGGATGGTTGATGTTGAAAAGAATCGGCTCCATCCACGACGGGGAGGGCTACAATGATGATTAAACTGCTTCTTTTTCTGGGCATCATCCTGTCTATTGTCAAAGCAAACGGATGGTTTATAGTCCCGATGCCTGTTTTGGTTTTCTGCTGGGTAGGAAGCTTCGTTTGCTGGATGATTTATTCGTATGCTCTTGGTGTAGGCGAAGGAGCCGCAAAAGAGATGAAAAAGAAAGTCCACGACGGGGAGAGCCGACAATGAAATGCGAGAAATGTGGAAAGGAAATCGAGAATTTATTAGTCGATACGTTCCTCCGTGATGGGAGCGACGCTGACATTGAACAGCCTATCGTTGAATGTGAGCACAACGCCGCCTACATCGAAACAACACAGAATTGGACAGGCTATGACCTGTCAGAAGAAGAAATGCTTGAAACGATAACCTGTCCACACTGCAAGCAGTTCCCATTCAAGAGCACAGAGATACAGGTTTATGATGTAGTGCGGGTTGTGTGCTTCAAGACGGAGGAGGACGGACAGAAAAATAATAAATAAAGTTTACAATAAAAATAAAAAAAGGTAAAAATATTATTTATGATTAAACTAATTAAAAATTTATGGACTACAGCAATTTCTGGATTAATTGCATCAGCTGTTATATTCTTTGTTATTTTAACTACTATTGCTTCTGCAAGGGTTCCTAATGGCGTTGATATTGAAAATTTTGATGCGAATGTTAATTATATGACAGAAATGTATGAATGTGCTAAATTAAATACAGATCATAGTTTAATTGTTGGAGCAATTTATGAACAACAAAGAAATTTGAAGATTGATTTCTTAAATTTAAGTGAATATGAAAAGACAGACTTTTTCAAAGAAGAAAATACTGGAGAACAAATTTTAACTTGTATCGAAAATTATCTAAATGTAACAAAAGATGATTTTAATTATGAAGATTATTATACAACCAATGATGTAAATATGCTGGCTAAAGTTGCTTATTGTGAATCACGAGGGATTAAAAGTAAAACTGAAATTGCTTGCGTTATGTGGGTTATTTTGAATAGAGTAGATAATGATAATTTTCCTGATACTATTTCAGATGTAGTTTTGCAACCCAACCAATTTGCATATAGATCAAATGCTTCTACTGTTAGTGATTATGGTTATGATTTGAAAATTTTAGCAACAGATGTCCTTAATAATTGGGCAAAAGAAAAAGCTGGAAGAACAGATTATATAAGATGTTTACCAAAAGAATATTTATATTATGGTGGAGATGGTATTCACAATTATTTTAGAACATCTTATTTAGGTGGAGCAAAATGGGATTATTCTTATGGATATCCTTATGGATGATTATAAAAGGGAGTGAAATATTATGATTATTAATGGTAGTATTGGACAAAAATTAACTAACGAAATTGCCCCATCGGGGGGGGTAGCTGCTTATTGGGAAGGAGAGATAGATCAAGATTATAGTACAATAGATATATCTTTTAATGAAGGGTATACAACTTATAAATGGGCGATAATAAGTGTTAGTTCTTCTGTTCAAGAGCCGCATTTATATAATACTTTTATTTTCAAAAAAGGCGGAGAAACAAGTTTTGAAATAATGAGTTCTTCAGGTACATCAAGTATTTTTTATATTGACATGTATGATGATATAAGGATACTGTGTCATGGAGACTATATGTTATATGCACATATATTGTTTTTTTATTAAAGGAGTATAATATGATTAATCTTACACAAAATTTGGGGGGGGGGCAAAATCATTACTTCCCTAAAGGAGGCTAATGATAATGTCTAAATATAATATTACAATGAAACAAAAGAATGATTCTGATTATGATGAATTATATCCAGAATCATTAGATACTCAAATCAAATTAAGTAAAGATACTACTGGTTTTACTGGTACTAATGTATCTCAAGTATTGATGGAATTAAATAGTAAAATTCCAAGTGTGTTGCCAGAAGCAGGAACATATCAATTAATAGGTTATTTAGAAAATTATAGAAATAATCAAGATATGGATGCTAATGTCGTAAATAAAGTTGATATTCCATGGACAAGTGCTCCAACAGACGATGCAGATTTATATATATTATGGGTAGGAAATTCTAATACTCCATTTAAAAAAACCAAAGGTGATTTTGAAACTGGCGTTTTTTTTATAGGCCCTGATATAGATAAAATATATAGTACATCAAATAACAAAAAATATGGAATAGGCTTTGGATATGATTTCAATAATTTTAATATGAATGAAAATTATGCTGGAGCCACATTCTCAACTTTAGATTATTTAGCTTGGGGAGTAATAGAAAAATTTTATGGAGTTGATTATAGTCCTTCACAAATAACACAGATTGATGGATTAATCAGTTATCATAATTTAAGTAGTAATGTATTATCAAAAGATTATAGTTGTCAATTTTCTACTAATGCAACATCAGGTTATTTGCGTACCAGATGGATGATAGGTAATATTGATAATAATAATATCACATGCTATTTTGGTTTACAATCAGGTAGTGCTAATAATTATAGTTTATGGGGATTAAATATTGTAGCATTAAAAAGGAGTAATTAAATGTATTATTGGTGTATTAGAGATGAAAATGGGCATCCAGGTCAAATTGGGGAAATTGATGATTTGTCCAGAATCCCCAAAAATGCAGAAGAAATGACTGAAGAAGAATTTGAGATGCAGAAAGACGTAAAAGGTCGTAAAAAGAAAGCTGACGGAAGTTTAATGTTTGTAAAAACAGAAAAACTTATCCAAGAGCTTAGTAATGAATGTAAAAGAAAAATTGCTTCCGGTATTGAATATAATGGAAAACAATATTCTTTGTCTTTAGCAGATCAAATTAATATTAATAATATGTATCAAAAAGTGACTTCTTCTGCCAATACTTTGTCTGCTGATGATCCTATTACTTATCATGCAAATAATGAAGTGGAAAGTGAAATTGATATGCAAACAGTATTAGGACTAAAGCAATCTATGGATAATCATGTTCAATCTTGTAGAGCTCATTATAATAAATTGAAACATTATTTGTTATCATTGGGTGTAGAACAAAAAGATTATGAAGTTATTAAAAACTTTAATTGGGATACTGTAATTGATTAATTAAAATGAAAAAAGATTTGACAGGATATTATTGTTTTACTTATAATCATGACTGGTCAATTATAGAAAGTTTCAATAAAAACTTAGTAATAGCAAGATGTAAAAATTGCGGTAAAGAAGAAGTTATATTTATAAATGGAGATAGAGGTTTTTATTTTAATTGGATGCCTCCAGATGATGAAATAATTTTTATTTAATAGGATTTATTATGGAAGCAAAGAAGAGTGGCGATTATTATTGAAGCAAGGAGAGCATGATGATTAAGTTTGAAAATATTGAGGTGATCGGATGGGAGCACGCAATTCATGGTATGCGAAATCCTTTAGAGAGTTGGGAGAAGAGCGATAGTTGCTGGTATGAAAAAACTCCAAATTTTTTTGATTTACCAAATGAAGTCCTACCAGTGAGACAAGAGGGTAGTGAAGTTTTTTGTATTGGCCCGAATGACCTTAATTTAATGACCCGGCTGCGGAATGCAGGAACGGACCATCGAAAATTTATACGAATGATTGCAGTCTATGTAGATATTACCGCGCCAAGATACTGGTGGTCTGAGTTTGACACTTATAAGATAGGAACTGTTGCTAATTCTTGTTCAACGATGCACTGTATTCATAAAAAAGAGTTTACATTAGACGATTTTTCGCATGAACACATGACACTAAGATCATCGGGGCTTCTCATGCAAACAATAAAATATTTAAATGAGGTCCGTAATATTTATGTTAATCAAGAGATTAAACATCTTGATCCTACCAAAAAGGAAGTTTGGTGGCAAATGATTCAGCTTCTCCCGAGTAGTTATAACCAAAAACGAACCGTAATGTTAAACTATGAAGTCTTAGCAAACATTTACAAATCTCGTAATGGGCATAAATTAGATGAATGGAGAGAATTTTGTAAATGGATCAGAAATCTCCCGTGCTCTGAATTAATTACAGGGAAAATGCAACAAACAAATGATACGTGAAGTTGTATTACAAATTATATTGCTTGCAATTTTATTGTTTTTAGCAATTAAAGAACAAATATTTTTTTAATTAGTTTTTAAGAGGATGAATGAATAATTATGATCAATTTAATATCTCCCCCCCCCCCCAAGTGGGGATAGTCAATACAAAAGTTACTTCTTATAATTATCAATATATAGAAATAGAATTTGATTTTATCCCTTCTTATGCTATTTTGAATTTTTATTTAATAAGTAATCAAGATTATGTTTTTTATGGCAATGTTATAATATTTAAAGAAGAGCTTCCCGCTTCATGGGATAAGTATAGTTATTATAAGTTAGGGGTAGATCACAATTTAGTATTTGATGATATAAGTTTAAATAATAATATTTTATCAATAAGTCAGGCATCTTCATATAATTATTATGTGCAAGGAGTCGTTTTTTAAGGAGAAAATATGAGCATTTCAAACGTTATTAAATTTAATGAAACTGGTGCCCCCCCCTGGACAACCGCTGATGAAGGAAAAGTCTTATCTATCAAAGAAAATAAATTAGCTTGGGTAGAAATGAACGGGACGCCAGTAGAACCAGAAATTGAAGAATATAAATGGATTATTTTGCCCAATAAGTATACTATTTATAATGAAAAAGGAACTGTATTAAAAACTGAGAATATAACCTTGAATGAATGGGAAGCCCCTATTTCTGGAGACTATGTTATTCAGCTTCATGCAACAGGAGGTAAAGGCGGAGATACTTATGCTAAGTATGTAAGTAATGGTGCAAGCTATCCTTCGACTCAATATACTGTTACTGGTGCTACTGGTGGTGGCGGTGGCGGTTCTGGAGCAAAAATAACTCTTACGTTAAATAAGGGTACAAATCATACTTTATCTGTTTCTAATAGTAAAGCAAGTTTTGATAATTATTATGTAAACAAAGGATCAGATGGAGGAAATGGTAGTATAAATACTGTTACTGGTGGTAAAGGCGGAGCTTATGGAACTTATGCAGGTGGTATGACTTTGTTGGCTGAAGCTGGTGAGGATGGCGGCGCTTCAACAGAAATTTCGGCTTTATTTTATAACTATTATAGTAAAGGTGGCGACGGAGGCAGCGGTTCAGCCCTTAAAGATGCAAATGATACTGGTGCGTATGGAAACGGTGGTTCTGCTGGCTCATTTTTAGGAGGAAGTTTGCCAGGAGGCGAAGGTGAAGAAAATAAAGCAGAAGGTGACACAAGTAATTTAGGTCCTGCTATAATTATTAGAAGAAAATTGGAGTGATTTATTATGGGAATTTTTATCCCCCCCCCTGGAAAGAAATTCAGGTATAAATACTAAATTTTATAAATTTAATCTTAATGATAGTAATCTTGATATAAACACTTTGAGCGCGACTAACACTCAAGAAAGTATAAAAAATTTTTCATATACACAAATAAATAACAGCCAACATTCAGGTGGTGTAAGTTTCGATGGAGACCTAAGAGTCCCAGTAGAAGTGCCAACAATAGCTGAAAAGACTGTTACTATACCAGGCAGCGATGGGGCTTTTATTTACGGGTATGTCAGTATAATGAAAAGTTATTCTAATCAAGAAAGAGTGGCTTTGCCCGCATTTGCTTTTACAAACGATAAATTTTCTCCTGGTTATAGTTTTAGCTCTACTGAATTTGGTGATGTTATAGAGGCTGTGACACGTTTTACAATTATTAAAGTAAGTCACCCAGATTTTGATGTGACTGAAACTATTAATTTTAATATTCAAATGCAGAATGCAGATGCTGTCGCTTATTATTTATATATTTGGGTACAAAAGTAAAATAAAAACAACCAAGGTATTTTTATCTTGGTTGTTTTTTTATTATTTTCTCGAAAAGAAAGTCAGTCTCTAATTTAATATTGATATCACTAAATTTACGCCGTGTTTCACCGGAAAAAGAATCAAGTTGTTTGGTGGCCATAATCTTTTTATAAGATTCTTGATTTATAATTTTTAATTCAGGAAATTCTTGATATATTTTTTGTAATTTTTCTGTAATTCTATTTTCAGTAGGAGGAGATAAAGTGATTACTTTTTTAAGAAAAATATATTGCCCATCAAATTCTTCTATGCACAATTCTTTTATCGTTTTATTTAGAAATTTATATTTACTATCAGGCAGCCAACCAGTTTCATAACCAGGAACAGCGATTTCTTTGGCTCTACTTAACAGGGTCATACATTGTTTATCTAAATCTGTTTCTAAAGGGACATTATGCCCGAGAATAAAATAACCATGGCGCCCATAATGTTCTGAATATAATCTATATCCAGAGCTTAGACGAATTAAATCTCTTTTTGCCATATTCTCTAATTTGGTCAAAGTCCATCTGACCAATATTTTTTTTGCTGTGGCCGATATTTCAGGAAAATTGATATATTCGTTTCCAAGTGCGGACATTGTATCAATATTACAAGAATAGATAAAATTATCATTCACAAGGCCAAATAATTTTAAAAGCTCAGTATTAGACAAAAACAAAGTGCGGCCATCATTCTTTTGAAAAGTTTGATAAACAATAGCATCAAATATATTTTGATATTTATTATTCTTATTAAGTTTAGAAAACGCCTTTATTTCATTCTCATAGACTTCATCAATTCTATACCTCGTAGGGCTGCTAAGTATTTGAAGATCACAATAGAGGGCCAAATCTTCTAATTGTTTTTGCTTAGAATATCCACCTTTTTTAGAAAGCCCCAAAGACTCACATAAGGGCCCATATTTTAATTCTTGGCCTTTAATTTCATTCATTTTTTCGGCCAAATTATCAGGAATGTTTTTCATCTTTTTTTCTCCATTTTTGTCTATTTGTCTATTTTTTGTGCTATACAATTTTAGAAAAAGGCGACGCACTTTTTCGTTAAGAAATTGTATTCCTAAAATATTTTTGTCTAAATTCATGTTCATATATAGATATATTACAGTATATGAACAAGAAAATAGACAAAAATATTTTTTTAAGTTTTTTCCTATCTATTTTATTACTTTTTTATGAACATGTCAAGTAAAATTAAAAATTTATTTTATTCTCCTTCAATTTATAAAAAATTTTTTCTATTAGTAATAAAAATATATATTTTATCTAATATAGCATATTAGAAGAGATTGTAATAAATATAAGCAAATATAATAATAAATATAAGAAAAATATATGAAAGAGGTTGTTAGACTATGTATATTGGTTGCATGTGTCATATTTGTTACATGTGACTGTTTACTGGTTATAAGGGACTGTTACATATATTGGTTACATGTGTCTGTGTGTGTATGACTACACGGGTTTTTTAATAGCAAACTAAACAACTCATCCCAAACAAGCCCCCATATTTTTATATAAATTGAACAAAACATTTGTAATTATATATAATAATATACTATTATGATATAAAAATTTTAACAGGTGTTAAAAAACTACCATACGGTGGCAAATGTGAAGTTTACTTCATACACATTACGGAATTATATTAAGCATTTAATACTCACTCACTCATTCACTCATTCACTATTATACACTTTTTCTTGCTTACATATCATATACAATCTATGCCCACACTATTTCCCATTTTCAAAAATCAAAGACCATTCCTTTCTTTCCTACTCTATCCTTTATATCTATAATCATCTATGCCTTTAATCTTTTAACTCTCTTAGCTCTATCTATTCTTTCTCTTTGTCCGTGTCTGTCCTTGACGTTGCTTGATGATAAGAGAGACGATCATAGTGATCATTAAAATCTGAAGTGGCAGAATATTGTAAGAAGACAATGGAGGTAGGGTGAAGACTCAATAATATGAGAATAGGGAAGAGACTGAGATAGCTTGTGGCCTGCCGGTGGCCTCTGTAATCAATTTTCAAAATCAAGATAGGTAAAGGTATAAGGGCTTATTAAGCTGGCTCACAGGGCATTTTAATGGCCTCACAATAAATCCTATAAAAGAATCAGGAATTACAATTCATAATCTTTATAATTAAATGAAGGTTTGCAAAAAAAATCATCCCCCTGAAAAGGGGGGATGATTTAAAACAGACGGGATTAAAAGAAAGAGTAGGCGCATTCGATAATTGACATTCATCCTACATATTCAATCCATCCGTATTTAGTAAAACAGCCTTGTAGCTCGAAGGAAATGTCTCTTCCATAGCTCTCAAAATCAAAATATCTTTCAAATACTTCATTATTGCCAAACTCAATGCAACCACATTCAATAGCATAATAATAACCAAGGTCATAATCTGTATCAACATCACTTAGTAAAATCCAGTTATTAGGGTCAGTCTCTAATATTTCAGAAACATTCCAATATTCACAAGCAGCAATAAAAATATCTTCGTCCCATTCTTCCAGCTTTTCCGCAAATTCATTTATTTTTTCAATATCTTCATGCTCTTTGAAATTGTTATCAAAATCAGTTTTCCAGCTTGTAAAAAAGTATTCTTCATATCCGGTTTTATGTTCGTTCCCATCTTCATCATAATAGTTACATCCTATTTCCTTTAATACTTCCTGCAATTCATCGTCATAAATAGGAAACTCAATCCATTTTCCGATCAATTCACCTTCAACATATTTGCCCAAGTTTGCAATAAATCCTTTAATAGTCATGTTGTAACCCTCCATAGTTGTTATAAAATTATTTACGCCCCGTTAAAACCTTTTATTCACTTAATAGAGTAGCCGTTGATTCCCTTGAAATATTCTAACCCGAGTACGGAAATATATGCACTGTCCCCGTCTCCATCTGTTTCAATTTCCATTACGCTCATGGTGGCGATATGGCCAAGAACAAAAGAGAGAGCAATAGCCGCAATAAGAACAATTTTCTTTTTCATAGTTTCACTTCCTTTTTTCTCTCATGGCTTATGGGTGCTATTTTTGTTTTCTGATTATTCATATAAATATCTTAATTCTGAATACAATCTCTTCATTTCTTTTTCTACTAATTTATAAATTCTATTATTTCCGCATCGTTCAATATACATTGTTTTTCCTTTCTGCTTTCGTAACCTCCGGGGCGGGTTGATTGCTTAGAAATCTCTTTCGAGAATTACTAAATGATCGCCTTTCTTCCAATGCTCAACTTAAAATGCGTTCTGAGTTCTTTCGTACCCGAGTTTTCTCAAATTCCGGGTTTCATGCTCTGCCTCTACGCTGTCATACACCTTCACAATAATTTCAGTCATTTTCTTTTCCTCCCAGCCTTTGGCCTGTCCGTTGTTGTTTTTCCTTTTGTGCTTTTATCTTAGCATTTATGAGGGCAATTTTCAATAATCATTTTTAGGTATTTTTTCTACTTGGTCTTGTGTGAAAAAAGATTGTTCTATTAGTCTTGTTCTGCCATGAAAATATGAAGGTGCTTTAAATTTGTATTTACAAACACTTCCTTTTTTCACTTGATATCCAATATGTCTCCACTGTTTAGAGGTTCTTAATTCAATGTGTGAAGGAATGCCATGATCTCTTTTATATTTTAAAGCTGTGACTGATTCAGACCCTATTAAAAATTTTTTATTCATTTTTATATTTCCCCATTTCATAAGCCAAAGCTAATTCTTGAATAGGCACATTTAAAACATCTGCAATAGAGAGGGCAGTAAACAAAGAAGGAATTCTATTTTTTGTGACATATCCACGAATAGTGGAACGTTCCATGTTAAGACGCAAAGCCAACTGCTGATAATTTGTCCCTTTTTCTTTAATAACTCTATCTAAATTTTCTGCAAAATCTTTTTGCCAAGAATCAGCTAAATAATAAACCATTTTATTTCTCCTTTTTTATTTTATAATTTTATTTGTTATTCAAAAGTAGAATAACTTGCTGTATTTGTGATTTCAGTAATTTGGGTGTTTTTTTCTTGAATAGTTCCCAATGCAATCAGCAATGCAATGCCAAGACAAAAAAGCCCAATACAAACGCTTTTTGTAATTTTTACCATACTTTTAAGATCAGATTCAGGGATATAATTGATTGTTTTTTGCATTGTTCTCGCTCCTTTTTAATTAATTTAATTAAAATTGCTTAATAAAACCATAACTGCTAAAATTACCATTGATAGATAAGGCTAAATCTCTTCCGTATCTCTCAAAATCAAAATATTTTTTTAATATTTCGTCATTATGAAAATCAATAGAATTTATTTTGTTTGCATAATAAAACCCCAATGTTTCTTCATCATAGCATAGAGGATAAAGGACAAAATTATTAGGCCCTTTATTCAGTGCTGTTTTAGCTGACCAGCATTCACAAGCTGCGCGGAATGTATATTTGTCCCAAAAATTTAACTGCTTTGCATAGTAATTTATATCTTCAATATTTTCGTATGCACTGAAATCATGCTCAAAATCGCAGCACCAGTCATAAAAAATATACTCTTTACAAGCGTAAAGCGGGTTTTTATGTTCTTCTTCATGTCCGCAACTTTCGCAACGGTAATTATATAAATTATGGAAACTATCGTATTCTAATTCTTCCATGTGGTTTCCGCATTTTGGACAAATATAATTATTTTCTCCAATCCCAATGCGTTTAAGTACCTCATTCAATTCTTCTTCACTGATAGGAAATGTTATCCATTTTCCGATCAATTCACCTTCAAGATGTTTTTCCAGGTTTGCAATAAATCCTTTAATATACATGTCATAAGCCTCCATTTAAGTATGTTTTATAAAATTGCTTATAAAATTATCTTTGTTTCATCTCCTTGTTATTTAGTGTTGTTTTTCCTTTTGTGCTTTTATCTTAGCATTTATGAGGGCAATTTTCAATAATCATTTTTAGGTATTTTTTCTATTAAAATTTTAAAATATATAATAAGGAGTTTTATATTAAATAGAGGGCAATCTTCATCTTGCGGCTTAATAGAAATTGTATTAAATTATGCTTAGAGATAAATGATTCGCAACAAATTGCCGTTTTGAAAATATAAAAATTAATTTGTAGTTTGTTTCTTTTATTTTTCAATTAAAAAAACTGTATTATTCATTTAATACAGTCAATATTGTTATTGAAAAATATGATAAACCTATAAAAGGAAAATGTTTTTGAAAAACAAGCCTCGCACATTACGTAAAAACAAAAATTTCACGGGGCGGGGTATTCAAAAAGCGAAAAATTTTTTAGAAAAATGTTGTAAAATAAATAGTTATTTATAATTATATTATTTATATGTTTGAAAATAATATAATTATAAATAAAAATTTTTCTATTTTTGAAAAAATAAGAAATATCAATAATTTATATTACTTAAAATAAAATTAAAAATAGAAAAATTTTTATTTATAATTATAATAAAAATAAACAGATATATTAATTAATAAAATTTATTATTTTAAACAGTCGAGTATAGTTAAATAAAGAAAATATTTAATTTCGTTATAAATATAAACAGTGGAAATTGTTTTTATCTTTTTTGCTCAGAAAATTAGATTGATATATTTATAAACAATGATTTTAGTTGTAAATAATAAAATACAATTAAATGCTTTTAATAACGGAATTATTGTCGTTAAATAATTATTTATTTTTAAAATAATATGGATGTTTAATTAATAAATTAAACAAATGAACAGACGAAACATTTTTTTATTTGAAATTATTTTTTATTAAGATATTTCAGTTCGTAAAGTAGAAAATATAATATATTTGTATTTTTTGGAATAGATATATAAAGCTACCATATGGTGGCATATTATTTCATTAAAATATAATCATATAAATAATACAATATAAAAAACGAACTGGAAAATTGAAAACGAAAAAGTTGCAAAAAATTTTCAAATAAGACTTGACAATCCAAAAATGATGTGATAAAGTCTTAAACAGAAAATTGAAAACGAAAAACGAGCTGGAAAATTGAAAACGAAAAAGTTGCATCCAAAATTCAAAAGAAAATATGCAAGATAAAAGTTCATGTCTTTAGTCTTGCACTCAACTATCATTTACCTCATAGGCCGTACTAATTTCTTCCTATTAGTTGGTTTCAAAAAGCGGCTTAATTTTATTAAATAATTAAAGAGGGAAAAACATGAAGAATTATGAAAAGCAATATGAATTTTTGAAAGATCAAATGTTTAAGGCTACGTTCAATAAGTGGAATCCTTCTGTAAATACAAAAAGAATTAATAAGTTGACAGAACAACTTAGATATGTTGAAAAGCAAGTTAAATTAGTTGATTAAGGAGAAAAGATAATGATTATCCCCCCCCCCCCCTATTTGGATACACCTTCTTTAATAAAAATTGAAGAAGGAAAGACGGAATTTAGCACTACTATTAGTTCTGGAATAGAAAATCCAAGAATAATAACTTTCTTTAATGATTTAGAAACTTATTTCGGCTTTGTATTTATTGGCGAAGTAGAATTTAGTAATTTTAGTCAATTGAGAGAGAATTTAGCTTTTAATATAGATATAGGTGATTTATTAAGTATTTATACTATCAATTTTTTTGATAAAAAAACAAAAGCAAATCTAAAATACAATTTTAGTTTTTTTATTCCTTTAGTTGAATATAATTATGATGAAAGAACAGGCAATTATGTATATAAAACTATTAATGGAAAATATATATTGAATGGTAGTAAAACTTCAAATTTAAAAGTAAAAGCCAGATTTACAAAATTAAGTAATATTAGTGGAAAACTAACAGTTAAACTTAAATATTATGGATTATATATTTAGAAAATAATAGAGACTTCGGTCTCTAATATGGAATGGACGCTAATATGGCATCAGCAGCCGGCTCATAACCGGAAGATAGGCGGGTTCGAATCCTCCCCATTCCACCACATAGGATTATTAGAAGTGGGAAATCGTTCTTCCCACTTCTACCTAAAATTTTAGTTTTTGGCAAAAAAAAATGAACCTTGATAAATCAATATTTGAATCATGCCTATTATTAACTCAGTGAACAAAGCATGTTAGTGCTCTGAGACGCACAGTAATTTCCGTTTGGTTGAATAGGGATACCTGTTCGATTGGGCGGCTATGGTATAGTGATATACCGTATGGAGGCGGAAACCGCCAACAAAAATGTGTGTTGCCAAGAGTTGTCGCTGCAAAATGCACGGAACTTTCGGGCGTAACAATAGACGTTTCCTGTGGAAAAATAAGCCTAAGGGGTTATGGTGTGGCAGCCATAATGACAGAGGTAGGCTAACAATACGCTCCGTCTTGAAGCAGAAGAAATTCTGCTATAACGAAAGTCGTCGGTTAAAGTAGCCGTATGACGGGTGAGAAATTTATCTATTTAATAATTCTAATAGTTTTGATAAGTAAATTTGTCTGAATAAACGGTGAAATTTATGAGTAAACAGTCTCATACGGGTTTATGTATACGATATGGCTCAACTTATTGTAATACTGGGGTAAGAAGTTAGGGGTCGCTCCCCGAAGCTCAGACTTATCTTCCTGGTGGCAGAATATTGTAAGAAGACAATGGAGGTAGGGTGAAGACTCAATAATAGGTATGATTCAGATATTGATTTTCCCAAAGAATTAATCTATTAATAAGGGAGAATATCTCTATGAAAATCGGTATTAGAGAAAAAGATATCGGTATGTTTAAGGCTATTAATGTATTATACTATGATTCATTAGCTCAGTTGGGAGAGCATCTACCTTTTAAGTAGAAAGTCTGGAGTTCAAATCTCCAATGAATCACCAGTAGAGAATTTATTTCTCTACACTTCTTGAAGCATTTTGTCTTTTGCATGTTTAACCTCCATTTTATAAACAAAAACCTTCTCTACACAGAGAGGGTTTTTGTTTATTTTGTCTATTGATTTTTATATATAAAAGTGATATCTTATTTATAGAAAATTAGAGGAGGGCAATAAGATGAATAAAAATTATTTAACTTATTTGAAAGCTGAAAGCAGGTCTCCTAATACCATTTCTTCTTATATTCATTATGTACAATCAGCTTTAGATTTTATAAATAAAGAAGAAAAAAATATTGATTATAATGATATTAATAATTGGCTTGCTAATAATAATTTATCCTCTAATACTAAAAGATTAATGAAAGCAGCAATAAAAAATTATTTCGATTTTTTAGTTAAAACTGGCCAAATTGCTACAAATCCTGTTTCTCAAATTAATCTACCAGCGTTGAAGGTAAAACAAAAACATTGTCCAAAGTCTTATATGATTAGAGGATTGATTGATAATTGCTTTAATATAAGAGATCAAGCAATGATTATGTTTTTAGCTACGACTGGGCTAAGATTTAATGAAATGATTAATATTACATTACATCAATTTTCTAATATGACGGGTGAATCTGGAAGAGAAATTGAGATTGTAGGAAAAGGTAATAAACGAAGAACAATTTATATTAATGATGATACTAAAGATTTAGTGGACAAATACTTGTTGATCAGAGGTGAGCAAGAAGGACCTTTATTTATTACCAATAGGAATGATAAAGTAAAAAATAATAATTTTAATTTAATGTTGAAACAGGTTGCTAAAAAAGCAGGAATTCCTTTTTGGCAAGATATTTCTGCTCACTGGCTCAGAGTAGCTTTTGCAACAACTAAGGCAAATAATGGTATTCCATTGCATATAATCCAATATAGTTTAGGCCATAGTAATATTAAAACCACTATGAGTTATATAAAAAACGATCAAGAAGCAATTAACAAAGCAATGATGACTATGGCATTTTAATATTTATTGAAGAAGGGCATTGTATATGGCAACTGGATATACTATTTATATTGAAAACGGAGAAATTACTAACGGTAAAGATTTTTTATTATTATGTGCTCAAAAAGATGAATCTATAACTCGTCCAATTAGTAAATATAAAAAAAATAATTATGAGAATGCTAAACGCTCTTTAGAAGAAGTAGTTGAAATAAGTTTAGACGAAGCAAAAAAACGTATGAAAATAGAATATGATAATAATATCTATCATGCTATGAATAATCTTGAAAAATTGAAAGCAAAAAGTGCTTGTTACAAGAAAATTCGCAATGAAATAGAGAGATGGATTCCTCCGAATGAAGAATGTTTTTCTATTAAGAAATTTGCTCTTGAACAAATTAATATAAGCGATTCTTTTTCTGAAGGTATTGAGCGTTATCAACAAATTATTAATACGCCGTTTGATGACAGCGATGAAGCTGCGATTAAATATATACAAAAACTAATTAATGTGCGTAAAAATAATATGGAGCGTGCTAAAAAACAATATGAAGATGAAATTAGACGTATAGAAAGAAGAAAGCAATTTGTAAACGATTTTGTTGAAAGTCTTAAACAAATTGAGGAAGAAAACAAATAATGACAAAAGAAAATAAATAAGAAAGGAGGAATGTCAATAGATGAGAAAGCCAAATATGACTCCTGAAGTATTAGAAGCTATTCATTTAATGTTTGAAGATTACCCAGATATAGAAGCTGATTGTTATTTATATTTATCAGCTTTAAATACAGACAATTATTTATTATCTTATTTATCAGATCAAGCAAAAAATGAATTAAATAGAATGAATAGATGTGTTGTTTGTGGAGATGAATTAGATTATTATACTTTTACAGAAGAATATAATGAATTAGAGTATAGAGATAAAAAAAATGTAAATGAATGGTATTGTCCAAATTGTAATATTTTTTATTGATTGTTTTTAAGAAAGGGATAAGTATGAGTATTAATGAATCTATTTTGCAAAGAACAAAGAATTATTTTAGATGTGTTGGCACCTTGTATGAAACTAATTTGAAGCGGGAAGTTTGTGATATTAAAATTACAAATGAAAATGGTCAATCTGAAAAAGTCGAAGGAGAAAGAATTAATGGCGGATTCACAGTGAGAACAGCGAATGGAATTCATACATTTAATGTATATGGAACTAATCTCACTAATAAAGGAAAAGAGAATCCGATGTGGCCTATGTATCTTAAAATGTTGGAATGGGTCCCTGAAATTGACAGAAAAGATGATGAAATTCCCACCTCTTTAAATGTAGAAGGAACTATAAGAATTAATGATTATGTTAATCAACAAGGAAATGTTTCCACTACTTTGAGATGGAATGTTAATAAAGCACAAAAAGCAAAAACTGTATTAGATGAAAATGTTCCTACTGGAACTGCACTTAAAGCAACTCTTTATATTCAGTCTATCAAAAAAGAAATTGTTAATGAAGAAGAAACAGGGCGTTTGTTACTAACTCTTTATGGTGCTGATAATAAAGGCGCATGCTTTCCTGTAAAGGCCATTGTGAATGAAGATTTGGCCGAAGATTTTGAAGATTGTTATGAAGTGGGAATGACTGTACCTTTTGATTTTGAGCTTATTGCACGACATGTTGGAGGACGCGTAGGAGAAAAGAAGTTTGGAAGAAAAACAAAAGTTACAGTTAATAATGGTTTTGATGTTCAAGAATTGATTCTTGTAGGCGGAGAAGATGAAATTGAAGAGCCAGAATCTCTTGTAGAAACAGATGAAAATGGTAATGAGATTCTTGTTAAAACTGATTGGATTAATCCTGTTACTATGAACAAGGCTATTAAAATTAGGGAAAATTATTTGAATGAATTGGCAGAAGAAAGTAAAGATAATAATAAAAAAACTTTACTTCAAACAAAAAAAGAGTCTGCTAAGGAAAGATTGAGCTCTAAGGCAATGAATAATAGTCTTTGGGATACAGCTTTTAATGAAGATGATGATGACAATTTTAATTTTGAAGATTTGAATTGGTGAAATTATGGGAAAATTTGATATTACTGAAATTACTAAAACTACAATTACTACTGGATTAGCGGGCAAAATTATTGGTATCTATGGGACGAATAATACTGGAAAATCTTATGTTTCTGCAAGATTATTTCCTGGCAAAACTTTATGGCTGGCAACCGAAAAAGGATACAACGCTCAAAGTGATCTTTATGTATATGATATTGAAAACTGGCATGATTTCAGAGATGCTATTAATCAGCTTACTACCAGAAACAAAAAAAAGAGGGAAAAAGTTCGTGAAATGTATGATTGTGTAGTTGTAGATACAGCGGATAAAATTCCAAGTTTATGCACTCAATATATTATTTCTCGTTATAATGAAGAACAGTCTGCTAATTTTACTGATTTTAATCCTATCAATGAAATTAGTGCTATTCCTTATGGAGGAGGATATGCTTCTCTAAATAGAGAAATTGATATTCAAATTAATAAATTGGCTTTGTCAGGATATTGTGTTGTTCTTATTTTTCATGATGAAATTAAAACAATGAAAGATGAAAAGAATAGAGAATATGAATATATTATTCCTAAGACAACATTCAATAAAGCAGGTAATTGTTTAAAAGATATTCCTGATTTTATGATTTATTTGGAATCACAAGGAATTGGAGATGATGGGGTTCCTATTTTATCCAGAGGACATTGTGTTCAGCATAAAGAATTTTTTGCACGTAGTAGATATACAGAGTGTCAACCGATTATTGATCCTTTTACAGAAGAAAATTTAAAGAATGCTATTAAATTAGCTTGTGAAAAAGAAGCTGAGAAATTAGGAGTAAAAGCAATTACTTTCGCAGAAGAAGAAAGCAAAAAAGAAAAGGTTAAAGAAGAAAAAAGTAAAACTTATGAAGATTTAAAAAATATGATTCAACCAATCTATAAAGCGTTATATACAGCTAAGTATAAAAACTTCGTAGATTCAGTAGTGACGCAATATTTAGGAGAGAATAAAAAGATCAGTCAAACTACTAATGAAGATAAGGATTCTTTGCAATATATTTATGATAAATTATTAGATTTTGCAGAAGAAAAAAATGTAGATTGGGAAGAATCTTAATGTTTTAATATGATATGAGTATATGTTCTATTTGTGGTAAAGAAATAGATAGAGGCAAGAAATATCAAAATGAAAGATATAAAAATATTATTGTTTGTAGCAAAGAATGTTATGAGCAATTAATAGAAATAAAAAAGAACGCTGTAAAAAAAGAGCCATATCCAGATTATAATGTTTTATTAGATTATATTAAAGATCAATGGCTTGGTAGTGAAAATGTAAATTGGTTACTGACAGTTAAATTTATTAAATTTCTTGTAGAAAAAAAGAATATGTCTTGCAAAGACATCTATAATGTAATAAAATATGCAGTAGAAATAGAAGGATATAGTATTCAATTTGAATATGGATTAGGGCAAATATTTCCGAAATATATTGAGCCATTCAATAAATTTATGGAAAAAATAAAAAACAATAAACAGAATGCTAAACAAATTGATATTCAAATAAATACTATTCCTTTTATTAAACAAAAAAGAAGGGTTAAAGAAGAACAATGGGATTAAAAGATTATTTAAAAGAGATGATTTGTATCATTATTTTATTAATTGGGAGTATTGTAGGATGCTATATATTAAAGAATCCTGTAATATATATTACATGCGATTTATTAATTATAATTAAATTTTTTAATTTATTATTTTTGAAAAAGTGAGAAATATTTATGCTTTATAATATAAATTTATCCTCTTTGCTTTTAGGGTGTTTAATGAAACAACCGTCTCTTTTAACTCTTCCTCAATTCCCTTTGTCTAAACAAGATTTTGAGCCTGAATTATTTCATAAAATTATTTATGTTGCAATTAATAAATTGGTTCATAATGGAATACAAGAAATTACAGAAATAGAAATAGAAAATGTAGTAAAAACAAAACCTGCTTTTTTGGAAGTTCTACAAGATAATAATTATCTTGATTTTATTGTTAATGTAAAAGAACTATCTATTATAGATAACTATGAGTATTATTATAATACTATTCGTAAATTTTCTTTGTTGCGAGAATTGCAAGATAACGGTTTTGATATTAGAGAATTTTATGATGAATTATCAGAAGAAAATAACCAATTAGCACAATTTGAGAAACTTACTATTCAGGAAATATTAAATAGAATAGAATTTAAAAGTATTCAATTAAGAACAAAGTATGATGTTAAATATGTGAGAAATGAAATGAGAGCAGGAGAAGGCACAGAAGAATTATTATCTGAATTTGAAGAAACTCCTGCTTTTGGGGCATCTTTGTGTTCTCCGTATTTAACTACTTTGTTTCGTGGATGGTGTTTAGGACATTTAATAATGGAGTCTGCACCTTCATCTACTGGTAAATCTCGAATGGCAGTGGCAGATTTATGCAATGTATCAGTAGATCAAATTTGGAATGATGAACAAGAAGATTTTATTATTAATCCTAATTATCAAGGTTCGGGATTATTTATTCATACTGAATTAGATACTCGTAAAGAAATTAATCCAATGTTTTTAGCTTGTATATCAGGAGTAAATGAAAAACATATTACTATGGGGACTTTAAATAAAGAAGAAAAATTTAGAGTTCTTAAAGCTGGAGAAATATTAAAACAAAATAATTTAACTCTTGTAGATATGGCCGATTTTACTTGTCAAAGTATAGAGAGAAAAATAAAAGAATGTGTAGAAAAATATAATATATATTATACTGTTTTCGACTATGTGCAATTAAATTCTTCTGTCGTTGCCGAATATAGACAGAATACAGCAGTACAAGCAAGAGAAGATTTGGTTTTAAGGAACATTACATTGGAATTAAAAAATATGGCAGAAAAATATTCAGTGGGAATAAAAACAATGAGCCAATTAAATGGAACTGAAAAAACGATTGATTTTCCTGATGAAAGTTGTTTTTCTGGCGGCAAATCTCAAAAAGTGAAATTAGATGCTGCTTGTATTACTTTACCTGTAAAAAATAGAATAAAAGAATTTGCTCATATTAAACCCTATATTAAGAAAGTAGGATTTAAGGGAGAAACTATTATGCCAAATTTGGTTAGTTATATTGTTAAATCAAGATTTGGTGAATATGCAGATCAAAAAATAAAAGTATGGCGTTATTTTGATCGAGCACGTTTTAGAAATACAGATTATTTTTGTACAAATCAATATGATGAATTAATCAATATATAGGAGAAAAGATAATGATTATCCCCCCCCCCAGTTTGAGTCATTAAATAAAAAAACAACTTTATTAGGAAAACAATCATATGTAGTTCAAGGAGGAGCTTTTGTAGGTAACAACAATTATAAGTATCAAAATGTAGATTTTTCATATAAAGAAGAATATTTATATAAAATATTTTCTTTTTTTAAAATGGAAATTACTATTAATTCGAGTGTACAATTAAGTAATGCTAATGGATTTTTATCTTTTGCCTTTAAAAATAGCTCCAATGAGTGGTTTAGGGCTAATTGGGGTGATATATATAACAAAGAAATTACTGTTAGCAAATATTTTTATGTAACAAAAGCATCCCTCAATTATGATTATAATTATTTAGCTCTTAATTATACTATGTATGATTTTGCTAATATGGAGTATACTCTTTCAATATATTCAAGTACTAATCCATATATTCCATTTTGGTATCTTCCTTATGTAAATAATATTATCCCTCCTTCTTCGGAAGTATTAAATATTGATATTAAAATAGAAGGAATCGAATAAAAAGGTGATTATTATGTATCAAAGAATTGAAAAACTTTCTGAATCTCCTTGTTCTAAATGTGGTAGTAAAAAAAAATGCGATAAAAAACTAAAAAAGAATGATAATTTTCTTGATATTAAAAATCAAGTATTTAGTGATAAAAATTTTAATTACAAAGAATGTGGCTTATGGATAGCCTTAAACGCTCCAGAAATGGTAGAAATTTTTGATTAAAATTTTTGCAAAATGGGTTGACAAGAAGATAGAAAAATGATATAGTAATAACACTGAAAGCGATATAAGAGAAATACAAAAATATTTCTCTTATATATGCCGGGGTGGTGGAATTGGTAGACACCTGAGACTTAAAATCTCATGGAAGAAATTCCGTGCCGGTTCGAGTCCGGTCCCCGGCACCATGTTTGAAATAAAATAATAAGTTTTGTTTCAAACAAAAAAGGCATGGCTTTTATTATTGGCAAACCGAGAATGACGGTTAGAATATCATTCATTCGTAGGCGATAGGAAACCTTTCTTTGTACTGTTCAGGGTGTCTCGCTACCTTAACGCGAAGCTGGTGTTTAATGTGTATACCTTCGCAAAAGGGAAGTAGAAAATTCTACTTCCCTTTTACATATTCAATGAAATACAAAGGTAGCTAATTTTTCTTTGTCTTTTTTCAAAGATGGAGATTCAACCACTTGTTTACGCAAAGTAGGCTCCGTGTCCAATTCTTTTTTCAACTTCTCAAATGCAGTATCATCTTTTACGAAAAACTCTTTAGTAATAGACGAAGTAGCCATATCAACACCTCCTTTTGATTAGTATATCTAATTTTGAAAATTTTGTCAATTTATCTTGACAAAATAAAATAATTATTTTATAATATAAAAAGCATATTAGAACGGCAAGTTCAATTTTATATTGCGCAATATAAAAAAAGAGGAAGAATAATCTTTCTCTTTTTAACGGGTTGATACTCACCGTGATGCCTATTTAATGAATAGGGCGCCGCCCAGGAGTATTGTAAAACTAAATCATCATGCCAAGTGGTTGGGCTAATGACTCGGGTCAACCGAGGGAGAAGGAACGAGTTTCCCAGAAAAAAACAAAAGTAGAAATACTTTTTAAAATCGTGTTAATAGCTACATCCTTTGGGATGTAGCTATTACTTTACGAATTGAAGATTGTGATCTTATTACTTGACAAATTGATAATACAATATTATAATAAAAAGACAGAATTTAAACACAACATATTGTGTTTCTAAGAAATAAAACTATTGGAAGGGAAAAGCGTAATGATTAAACAAATCCAAAAACGAGATGGTAGATTAGTCTCTTTTGATAAACACAAGATTAAAGTTGCTATTGGTAAAGCATTTGAGGCCAGTAAAGAAAAAAAATCTAAAAAAACGGTTACTTTTCTTACTGATAAGGTAGTTTCTGTGCTTGAAACAGAAAATAATGATAATATTAATGTAGAACATATTCAAGATATAGTTGAACAGACTTTAATGACTAATGGATTTATTAAAACTGCCAAAGAATATATTATTTATCGTTTTCAACGTAATCAAATTAGAGAACAAAATTCTCCTTTAATTTCTACCTATAAAAATATTACCTTCTCCTCCGCCAAGGACAGCGATATTAAGCGAGAGAACGCCAACATCGACGGAGACGCAGCCATGGGCACCATGCTCAAGTACGGCAGCGAGGGGGCCAAGCAGTTCTATCAGATGTTTATGATAAAACCAGAGCATGCACAAGCTCATATAAATGGAGATATTCACATCCATGACATGGATTTTGCCCCTATGGGGACCACCACCTGTACCCAGATTGACCTGATTAAGCTCTTTGATGGGGGCTTCTCCACAGGGCATGGCACACTGCGAGAGCCCAACGACATTGCTTCTTATGCTGCTCTGGCCTGCATCGCCATTCAGTCCAACCAGAATGATCAGCATGGCGGGCAAGCCATTGTGAACTTTGATTATTCCATGGCCATGGGAGTGCGGAAGACGTTCAAAAAACTTTATCTAAAAAATTTAGCTAAAAGTCTAATTTTACTTGTGGACAACACAATTTTAGAAAAAGATATTAAGAATAATGCTCAAAAGATCGAAAAAGACAAAAATCTTGTGCCTGAATTAGAATTAAAAAAATGCGAGCCTTATTTTGAGGAAGAGAAAGCATTCTTAATGAATTATTGTAATGATAAAGAAAAGATAAGGCAATGCCAAAGATTTGCTCATCAGCAAGCAGTTAAAGAAACTGATCGAGCAACTTATCAAGCTATGGAATCTTTAATTCATAATTTAAATACTATGCACTCTCGAGCAGGAGCTCAAACGCCGTTCTCTTCGATTAACTATGGAATGGATACCAGTCCAGAGGGAAGATTGGTAATGAAAAACATTCTATTAGCAACGGAAGCTGGTTTAGGCAACGGTGAGACTCCTATTTTCCCTATTCAAATTTTCCGTGTTAAAGAGGGAGTAAATTATAATCCAGAAGATGTAAATTATGATTTATTTAAATTGGCTATACGTTGTTCAGCTAAAAGACTATTTCCTAACTTCTCTTTTGTTGACGCGCCTTTTAATCTTCAATATTATAAAGAAGGACGCCCGGAGACGGAAATTGCCTACATGGGATGTGTTGCAAAGGAATCAGTCGTAACTTATCGTATTAATGAGACAATTTATGTAGAAAGTATAGAAAGAATGTTTTTCCGAGTAAAAGAATTATTAAATAAAACACCTTTTATTAAAGGAAAAACCGAATATTTTGATTTAACCAATGAAGAATTAAATATTGAAATTTATGATTCTAATGTTTCTGGATTTGTTAAAGTAAAAACGGTATTACGGAACTTAGATGTATATGGGTGGAAAAAAGTAGTTTATAGTAATGGAAGAATCCTTGTAGCTACAAACGATCATCCTTTGCCTATTGATGGTTTAGGACGTACTTATGTACAAGATATTCCGTTAGGCAGTTATGCTCCTATTACTGTTCAACAACCTACAAATCTAAAGTCTAATTCGTTTTTTAGCAAAGAAGAAGCATGGTTAGCTGGAGTTATTCTTTGTGATGCTGGACTAACAGGTGGAGCGGTTGATATTTATGTAGGTATGGATGAGTATGATATTGCTCAAAAATGTAATGAATTATTACCTAACTCTACTATTATAGAAAATCATCGTGATGAAAAAGGAAATTACTTGACAATTCATTGTGGTTCCGTTGCAATGTCTAATAAATATATTTCTTTGTTTGAAGGTGGAATCAAACAAAAACGTCGTATTCCTAATAAAATTTTTAATTCTTCTTATGAAATTCGACTTGCATTTTTAGCGGGATTAATGGATGCAGATGGATATATTAATAAAAAAACATCCAAAAAAGGTATTGGGTTACGTGCTCAAATTGGAAGTGTAAATAAAGAGCTCGCTTTACAAGAAATGTGTCTTATTCAAAGTTTAGGGTTTAATGCTAAATTATATGAAACTCATTATGATAGTGAAAACAAAGATAAAACTGCATATAGAGTAGAGTTTGGAGCTTCTAAAGATTTATTAATAGCAATGACTTGTGAAAAAAAGAAAAAGGGGCTTATATGGTCCAATATTTACCCAATGTCTCCTTTAATGTCTACACTTTCTCAAATTTCTGATATTAAAGATGCTGATTATATGAATGGAGAAATGAGTTACGATGTAGAGACAGAAAGCGATAGATTTGATGTTAATGGAATTAATAGTCATAATTGTCGCACAAGAGTAATTGGTAATGTAGTAGACCCTGAAAGAGAAATTTGTAACGGACGTGGTAACTTATCCTTTACTTCAATCAATCTTCCCCGTTTAGCAATAGAATCTAAAGGAGATATTGATTTATTTTTTAAGAAATTAGATAATATGGTCAATTTATGTATAGATCAATTATTAGAGCGATTTGAGCAACAGTGCAAAAAGAAAGTAAAAAACGCTCCATTTTTAATGGGTCAAGGCGTTTGGATAGATTCAGATAATTTAGATTGGGAAGATGAAGTCAGAGAAGTATTAAAGCATGGCACCCTATCAATGGGATTCATTGGATTAGCTGAAACTTTAAAATCTTTAATTGGAAAACATCATGGGGAAAGTGAAGAAGCACAAAAATTAGGGCTTAAAATTGTAGGTCATTTAAGGGAACGAATGGATGAAGAAAGTCAAAAGCGTAAATTGAATTTTACTTTATTAGCAACTCCTGCGGAAGGTTTATCAGGACGTTTTGTTAATATAGATAAAAAAAGATATGGAATTATTGAGGGGATTACCGACCGGGATTACTACACCAATTCGTTCCATGTGCCGGTGTATTATCCCATCTCCGCGTATGACAAGATTGCCATTGAAGCACCTTATCACGCCCTGACCAACGCCGGTCATATCAGCTATATTGAGATGGATGGAGACCCCACGGAGAACTTGGACGCCTTTGAACGGGTCATCCGTTGCATGAAAGAGAAGGGCATTGGCTACGGTTCGGTCAACCATCCGGTGGACCGGGACCCGGTGTGTGGATTCTCTGGGATCATCGGAGACCAGTGCCCCGGCTGCGGACGCCATGAAAATGATGGTGTGCCTTTTGATAGAATCCGTAGAATCACAGGATATTTAGTAGGAACTTTAGATAGATTTAATAATGCTAAACGAGCAGAAGAACATGATAGAGTAAAACATAATGCTTAAAGAATACTTTTTTGTTTTATTATACAAATAAAAAGAGAATATTAAATTTATTTTTATAACAAAAATAATTATTAAAAAATCAAGAGATGTGATGGATTTATCACATCTCTTGATTTTTTAATAATTATTTATATAAAATTACATTTTTTTTACTCAATATTGAAAAACTTATCAATATTCTTAATTTCTTCATACTCGGTATCTTGCCCCAAACTCTTCATCAATTCAATGTACTTATTAAAATAGTCCTTTGAAGCAGGGTCGCTATCACACATCAAACAATATAAATGAAGAAAAAATACCCCCGCCATTTTCGGCGGGGGCAAAACTTACAACCCAACCACTTATATACCGCATATTGGTCAGCGGTAAAATTTACTCGTGATACCATACCTTAGAGTATGGGCGTGCGGCATTACGCTTTCTGTGCTATTATAATAGCATATTCTAAGAGGAAAGTCAACATAAATTTTTTTAATCTTCAATTCGTAAAGTAGAAAATATCGTATCTCTTTTAACAGAGATACGATATTTTTATTTAATCTTTTTAGTTTTTAGATGGTATGAGCGGTGACTGTTTTTAAGTGTAATTTTAGCTTTCCCCACACTCTTAATTCCTAATGTTTCTTTTTTGTTTCCTGTTTCTATATAATCATTTATTTGTGCCTTTATTTCATCTGGAAAAGTATCAAACAAAGAAGATATGATATTGGCCCTTCTATAATCCTCAATCAAAGTTTTCAAAAATAAAATTTGCTCATTTGTTAATCCAGAAACATTTAGATTGATCTCATTTTTATCTCCATGCCCTAACAAAATATCTGTACTAACTTTAAAAATACGAGCAATTTTAAGCAATATATCATAAGAGGGAAGCCTACTTCCATTTTCATAAGAAGATATAGATGATTTTGTTACGCCTAATCTTTCTGCTAAATCAGATTGAGTCATTTTTTGTTCTGTTCTAAGTTCTTTAATCTTATTTCCTATATCGACCATATCTTCTCACCCCTTTTTTTACAACTATATATAAAAATGGTTCTCGTTTGGTGAATAAAAATAGCTCGAATGGTGGACAATCGTGTGTAATTATGGTACACTATTTGTGAACAAAGAAAGGGGGTGTATATAATGCTAAAAATCTGCAAAGAAAACAAACAGTCCATTCTTGAAAAAGTCAAAAATGGACATCTTGATACAGCTTCTCTTTGTTCAAAAAATTTAATTGATGAAATTATTCTCGCTATGTACACCAATGATATTCTGTCTTATATTTGTAAAAGTATTCCAGATAAAAGGGCTCATAATAAGACAATCCCTTATGATATTATTTGGGCTATTTCTATTGCTGCAAAAATGAAAATAAAAACCAGTTTAACAGATATTCCCTATGCAATTAACGATCATAGGACGCTTGCAAAATTAGGATATACTCTCATTGATAATGAAAAAGGTTTAAACAAAGGGCTAATGCAAGAAGGAAGCCTCCGTTTTTTGTTTGGGAAATATGATCCAGATACATTATTTGAGGGATATAATTTAACTGTTCAAAAATATATTATCCCCAAATTTGAAATGGAACCTAATATTCATATTCTTGACTGTACAGATTTAGAAGTAAATTTTTTTTAATACAAATTATGAAAACGCTGGTATAGCATGTAGCAAGAGGACGCCTTATGGGATCAAAGAAAATGCCAGAGGATATAAACTCTCTACTCTTAGAGGAATAGTCAATGATGGTGGGCTGATAGAAGAAATTCGATTTGGACCATTAAATATACATGATTTAGCATTAAGTGAAGAAATGTTACAAACAACTTCAATACTCAAACCAGGAGATATTTTGATAAATGATAGAGGTTTTTTGTCTCGAAGAATAATCAATTACCTTAAAACTAAAAGAAAAGTAGACACTTATATTCCACTAAAGCAAAATATGGAAATCTATAAAATTGCCATTCAAATAGCGAAAGAACAAAACGAATGGATAAAACATCCTGTTAATCGTTATAGAGATCAAAAAGTATGTTTAGTTAAAAACCTTGGCTTATACTGGACTGAGAATAGTAAGCCCTCTGATAACGATGTAAAAATTAATGCTTGTGTTGTATGGGATAGATCAGAAAATAAATATTTTGTTTTTGCGACTACTGACACGTCACAGCCAGCAATAAATATTTTGAAAATATATTGTCTTCGGCCTGAAATTGAAGAAGATTATAGACAGCTAAAAGAATTCTGGAAAATAGAAGATTTCAAAAGTACAAAGCTAAATATTATTGCATTTCATATTGTTTCTGTTTTGTTTGGATATTTGTTCTTCCAATTATTTACTATGCTTCCTGATGGAGAACAATATTCAGGTAAATCATTGCCCATTATTCTAAAAAACTTTGATGTTAAAATACAAGGATTTGTTATTCTTTATGTTGAATCAGAATGTGGGGTGATTACTATATTTGAATTAATAGAATTGTATGCAAATAGCAATAAGGAGGTAAAAGAAAAACTTAAACCGATCCTTGAGAGATTATGAGAAATAAAGGAGAATCAAAATATGTTCATTAAAGATATTGGTGTAAAAATCCAAATAATGGGACAAATAATAGGCTTCTTAGGAATTTTTGTTTCACTTATAATGATTTTTACAGGATGTGCAAATTATTTTAATTATACTTATCCAGATATAGAAGATATGAGTACAGCGATATTAGGATTTGTATTTATGTTATCTTCTATTTGTACGTTATATCTCACACAAGGATTCGGACAATTAATTATCAATTCCGAAAAAATTGCATCTTTTATTTCAAAAGAAGATCAAGAAAATTTGCTCAATAAAACTGTTGAATCAAATGTATCAAAACAAAAAATTGTTCCTGAGCCTGTTCTACAACAAAAGAAAGAATATCAAGCACCTAAAAATGAATTTTCATATTCTCAAACTAAAAATGTAAAAAATGACAATAATAGTAATAAAGGAAAAATAATAATATCAATTATATTTGGGATTATTATTGGAATAGTATTGACATTTGTCTGGGCGCTTAATTATTAAAATAAAAGAAAATCATAAATCAATAAACAATAGAACTGTAATTTTTCAAAAATCAAGCAGGTATGAATAATTGTATGTGACTATTTTCCTGTTGACAAAATAGAGGATGGGGTATATAATAAAAATGAAAGTAGAGACGCTTTCAACAAAGACTCTGCTTAACAAAATTTGTTTTGTAAATGTTTGCCGCTTATTGATGGTGCGGGGTATAAATTATTCGGTGCGTAAATGTTTGCCGCTTACTGATGGTGCGGGGTATAAATTATTCGGTGCGTAAATTTTGTCCCCCACTCATTTCGGGTGGGGGACTTTTACAAAAAGAGGATGTAAAGAATGAGCGTTAGTGTTGGGAAGTCGTATCATATTAAGGATTCTTTCTTTTCCTTAGTGAATGATAGTAAATTGATGGTCAACAAAGAAGGAAATAATTACAGGCCTCATTTCTTTTTCTTTGAGGACACCAAAACAAAAGGCATTTATTGGGCTGTACCCCAAAGCACGAAAATTGCAAAATATCAAGCAATTATTCAACAAAAGATTGCAAAATACGACAAATGTAATACCATTGTTATAGGAAATTTCGGTGGACAGGACAACGCTTTTTTGATTCAAAATATGTTCCCAATAATAGAGAAGTATGTTGACCATGAACATACAATCAACGGTTTGGGTGTAAACATACATAGCACTTTATCAGCGTCTATCATTTCCAATGCCAAAGAAGTTCTTTCATTACATGACCGTGGATACAAACTTGTATTTCCTAATATAAACAATATTTATGCTCTGATGAAGAATGAGCTATATCCGGACGAAACAAGCGATGCAGCTAAGAACTGATCGAATATCAGTTCTTTTACTGGGGACCTGGCATTAAACCAGGTCCTCTTTTTCTATTTGAACACAAAAAAATCTATTTTACGAATTGAAGTTTTTAATTCATAAAGCAAAAAATATTGACAAATTATAAAAAATATAATATAATATTAAAAACCCAACAGAGAGTGGCGCTGGATGCTGGATGGCGCTATATAAATTAGAGCTTTATATTCAAGCCTAAGCATGCGAAAACTGCTTGTCGTTACTATTCAATGACGACTGGAACGATAACTTCTGCATGAGACGAGTGACGGTTCTGACTCGTCGGTAAAATAAAAACTGACCGAACGAAGTTATCCAACAGGGAGGGAAATTCCTTCCCTGTTTTTTTCTTTTTAGAAAAATACTGCTTTCAATATTGACTTTCTAATAAAAATAAGATATACTAATTAAAAAATAGCAAACAAAATAAAACGCAATGCAGGAGGTATATTAAAAAATGATTTATCTTGATAGTGCTGCTACATCTCGTTATTATGTCTCCGTGAAAGATTTTTTCAAAAATCCTCATGCTAATCATGCTTTAGGAATTAAAGCTCAAAAAGAAATGGACAGATGTAGAGAAATTATTAAAAAATATATTCATGTAAATGAAGGTATTGTAATTTTTGGATATAGCTCAACGGATTTAGCTAATAGATTGTTTAATCATCCTAAAGTTATTGGAAACGGAGTATTTATTTTTGGTGATGAACATGAATCTTTTTATCAATATGATAATCCAATATGTACTTCCTATGTATTTCAAACACAAACATTAGTAAATAATATTACCGGTATCAAAAAACCTTTAGTTCGTAAAATGGAAAATACTTTTGTCATTGCGGATTATACGGCTGCTATTCATCATATGGTATTACCTGATAATGCAGAAGAATGTTATGATGCAATTATTGCAAGTGGACATAAATTCAATGGACCTCAAGGAACCGGGTTTATGTGGATTAGTGACCGTTTACAAAAATATTTAGGTGGTAATATTTGTGGTAATAATGAATATGGTTTTGTGCCAGGAACTCCTAATGTTAATGGGATTTTTGCTATGACAGAAGCATTGACAAAAGATGATTATACTTATATTTACAGCGAAGATTTATTAAAATCATTAAAAACAGTTTTTAATAGAAAAAATATAGAATATAAAATTATAGGAGAAAATACAAATAAAATTGCTGCTATCAATGCAATTTATCTTCCTGGGATAAACGCAGATGCTTTAACCAATTATTTATCTACCAAAGCAATTTATATTAGTCCTGGACATTCTGCTTGTGCTGAAGAATCTGATTATAGAGTATTGAATTTTTATGGCTTAACAGATGAAGAAGCAGCTTGTACTATTAGAATTTCTTTTGATTCTCAAAATAACTATGGAGAAATTAATGAATTAGCGAAAGAAATTAGTTATTTTACAGATAAATTTGTAAAATAATAATAAGGAGTATTTAATTTGAATGAGCAAATCAATGTTAAAATACTCAAATCTAAACTTACAATAGAAGATCATAAAAAAATATTAAACTATCTTAATATACCAGTTTTTAATGAAACAGAAACTACCATCAATTATTGGACTGGTGATAAAAACAAAGATGCTTATAAAGGTAGCCCAGGAAAATTAGTTTTTTATAAAGACAACAAAATTTATGTGGGGTATACTTCTGGTCGAACTTATGATATTATTTCTCTTTGTCAAGTTCGATTAAATTTATTGAATAAAAAAAGTAATTTTTTAGATGCTATTAATTTTATTTTAGAATGTACTAATATTCAAAGTAAATCTGTCCAAAGAATTAATAAACCTAATGTTTGTAATTGGCAATCAAATTTAGAAAAATTTATAAGATTTAAAAATAATGAATCTATTTTTCAAGAATATGATGATTCTATCCTTTTGAATTTTTCTAATTCGTATTATGAAGGATGGATAAATGAAGGTATTAGTATTCAATCAATGATAAAATATGAAATACGATATTATGATTATACTAATCAAATTATTATTCCTTGTAGAAATAAAGATGGAAATTTAATTGGTATAAGATGTCGAAATTTACATCCAGATCGAATAAATTATGCTAAGTATATTCCTTTAATTTTATTCAACAATAAGTGTTATAAATTTAATACCAACAATGAATTTTATGGCATATATTATAATTGGCCTGCGATAAAAAAAAAGAAAGAAGTAATATTAGTAGAAGGAGAAAAAAGCGTCTTAAAAGCCGATACTTGGTTTAATACTAATAGTAATGTTTTAGCTTTATATGGATCACAATTAGGATTGCACAGAAGAAACCAACTTGTAAAAATGGGAGTAAATAAAGTTATTTTAGCCTTAGATAGTGATTTTCATAACATAGGCGATAAAGAATATGAAGCCTTTGAAAAGAAAATTTTTTCATTAGGTAAACTATTTAAGGGTTATGCCAAAGTTTCTGTTATTTATAATAATATTGGGCTTGAAAACGCTTATAAATGCTCTCCTTTTGACTTTACATTAAATGAATATAAAACGCTTTATGACAATCAAGAAGTATTATAATTAAATAAAAATGGAGTAATACTCCATATATAATAATATAATTTATGAAAGGAATAAGTATTATGAACAAGAAAAATCGTTTTTATGCGAATCGCATGGCAATCAAGGCTATCAGCGAGAAAGAGGGCGTAGATGTAGACATTGCCTCCCGCATGTATGCACAGCAGCAGGGCTGGACCGGCTGGGAAAAGGAAATGGACGAGTGGAATGATATTCAGCGTTCCTATATGCTATCTAATACAAAAACATTAGCTGATCTTTTCAAGTAAGAAGGGATTTTTATGAAAGACGAAAATAAATCTTTCCCTGTCATATATTCAGAAGATGATGTTCCAGAAACCATGCTTGAAGAAATAAATAATGGAAAAGGGGAAGATGAAAATGAGTAATAGTCCTCTTGTCACTTACACTAAACTTTCTCCTAATCATTCTGGAAAACGCAATCATGCGATTGATACTATTTCAATTCACTGTATGGCAGGTAATGCCAGTGTAGAAACTTGTGGAGCTTTATTTGCAAATCCATCTCGTAAAGCCAGTAGTAACTACGGCATTGGAAGCGACGGACGGATTGCCTTATATGTAGATGAAGCAAATCGTTCTTGGTGCACTTCCAGCGCCTCTAATGATAATCGCGCTATCACTATTGAGGTGGCCAATAATGGTGGTGCTCCAGATTGGCCGGTATCAAGTAAAGCCTATGCCGCATTGCTGGACCTATTGACAGATATCTGCCGGAGAAATGGGATCAAGAAACTGCTGTGGAAAGGGGATAAATCCTTGATCGGCCAGGTGGACAAGCAAAATATGACGGTTCACCGGTGGTTCGCCGCTAAAGCTTGCCCGGGGGATTATCTATACAATCGGCACGGAGAGATTGCTGCTGAAGTAAATCGGCGACTGGAAGGAGAAGAAGAAATGGATGTTGCAAAATTAATTTCTGAAATGACTAATGAGCAAGCATATCAGCTTATGCAAAAAGCAGAACTTCATGCTAAAACATTAGCTGAACCTGCTTGGTCTAAAAATGAAGGTCATTGGGCAAAAGCTACAAAAAATGGTATTGTAGATGGCACCAGTCCAGAACGGCCAATGAAACGAGATGAAGTAATTGCTGTTCTTGGTAGAAAGAATTTAATTTAATTTTAAATAAAAATAAGAGGGCATATTTACCCTCTTATTTTTATTTAAAATTGTATGACTTGCTAATTGAATTTAAAGCAAAAATTTGTTACAATGTAAATAGCAATAAATATAAGGAGAAAGAATTGTGAATGAAAATACTATATTATCTGAAAAAAAAATAAAAAAATACTTACGATGCGCAAAAAAAGTTTCTTTATTAAGTGACAATAAAAAAACTCGCGTAGGATGTGTAGTGGTATATAAAAATAAAATTATTAGTGTAGGACATAATTATGAAAATAAAACAAATCCTTTGCAGAAAAAATACAATGAATTAAGAGGATATAATCCTAATGATTCTATAAGCAGAAATACTTTACATGCAGAAATTGACGCACTTCTTTCAATAGAACAAAATATAGAAAATTATAATAAAATACATTTATTTATTGTTCGTAGTAAGCGCGATGAATCAAATGGCATAGCCAGGCCCTGTCCTGCATGTATGGGTTTAATAAAAAAAATGGGAATAAAAAATATATATTATTCTACTGAAAATGGCCCTGGCAGTTGGTGTTATGAAAAAATAAAAGAATAAATTGTTCTTTTATTATAAAAATCTATAAGGAGATTATTATGGAAATACAAACATTATTACCAAAAATAACAAACAATTTTTTAGAAGATTATCTTAAATCTTGTGGAGTGGATGATGTAGAAACATATTTAAATGCCGATTTAAATTGTGTAGACAATCCATTACAATATATAGATATGAATAAAGCAATAAAAAGATTGCAGAATGCTATTAAAAGAAAAGAAAAAATTGGTATTCTTATTGATTCTGATGCTGACGGTATTTTATCATCTGCACTTTTATATTCTTTTTTTAAAGAGTATTTAGATGTAAAAAATATTGTTATTTACAATCATATTGGAAAACAACATGGATTAGTTCAAAATGAACAAGAAGATATTATTATGCAAGTTGTTCAAAGTGATATTAATCTTTTATTTTGTCCTGATTCTGCATCTAACGATGTTAATCAAGTTAATTTACTTAAAGAATATGGTATTGATGTTATTATATTAGATCACCATGAAATTGAAAAATTAAATTCTAACGCCATAGTAATTAATCATCATAGAAGTGAAAATTTAAATACCGCTTTATCTGGATGTGGAGTAACATTTAAATTTGTACAAGCATATTGCCAACAGATGAATATTGATATTAAAAATCAATATTATGATATGGTAGCTATTAGTTTAGTTACTGATATGTGCAATATGGCATCTTTAGAAAATCATGCTTTATTCCAATATGGAATTAATAATATAACAAATCCAATGATAAAAGCAATGATTAACTCTTATTCTTTTGGAAATATAAGCCCATATAATATAGCTTGGACTGTTTCTCCTAAAATTAATTCTGTATTTAGAGCTGGGACGTTAGAAGATAAAAATAATTTTTTTTATTGTTTTGTGGGGGAAAAACCAATTTCTCAAGGATTGGAAATTTGTGAATTTTGTCACAAAAATCAAAGAAAAATTGTGAATACTTTGACAAAAGAATTAAACTCTAATTTAGAAAAATATGATAATGTAATTATTGGTTTTGCTTTTAATGAAGAAACTGTTTATAATGGATTAATTGCTAATAAAATTGCAGGTACAAATCATAAAACCACTTTAGTTATTAGAGAAACACAAGATAAATATATGGGTTCTTTAAGATCACCAATAGACATTGCTAATAAAATTAATGATACTGGTTTAGCTTTATGCCAAGGACATTTGCAAGCATGTGGAATTGAATTAGAAAAAAATAAATTGAATGATTTAGTTGAATGGTTCAATCATCAAACTTTTTCTATAAAAAAGAATGTGTCTGCTATTATTGAAGCTAAACAAATCACTCAATCTTTATGCCAAATAATAGAGAATAATAAAGATTTGTGGAATAGTAGCGAAGCAGCTAAAATAACAAAGCCAAAGTTTTATATTACTTTTTCAAATGACAGTTATAATATTTACACCAATAGAACAACAACAATTAAATTTAATGTAAATGGCACAAATATTATTAAATTTAGAGCTAAAAAAGAAGATGTAGAACTAATAGAAAAAGAAGATTGTAAAATCGAAGCTATTATCACTTTATCTATTAATGAATGGAATGGTAATAAATATCCGCAAGCTATTATTGAAGAATGGGAAATCGTACCCACAACAAAAAATTCAACATTATACGATAATAATAATTGGGCGTGTAATTGGTAATATATAAAAATGAAATATACCTTATTGATTACAGAAATAAAAAAGAAAGAAAAGATTTTATATTTGAAATCTTATGGTTATTATAAAGATTTAGTCTTTGTTGTAGAAAGACAATGGGAGAATGATAAATTAAATGATAAAGAAAGAAGTATAATGGAACATATGGGAGTTAAAACTTATGAGCTACTTTAGTATTCACAATCATTCGGATATTGGCTCTAATGCAGGGCTTGGTTTTCCAGATACAATTTGTCGTGTACCCGATTTAATTCAGAGAGCTTATGATTTAGGATTGCCTGGAATAGCTTTAACAGATCATGAATCATTAAGTGGACATATTCAAGCACTTAATTATTATAATTCTATGGGAAAAGATCGTTCTTTTACATTAGGATTAGGCAATGAAATTTATCTTGTTCCTGAAGAATGGGATGAGATAAATAAAGAACATCATAATACATATCCGTACTGTCATTTTATTTTATTAGCTTTAGATAATGATGGACATAAACAACTTCGAGAACTTTCTACAAGAGCTTGGAAAAGAAGTTGGAAACAAAGAAGAATATATCGTTGTCCTACATATTATTCAGATTTAGAAGAAATTATTAAACCCAATCAAGGACATGTTATTGCTTCGACAGCTTGCTTGGGCGGAATAATTAGCAGATTATTATTGGACAATAAATGGGAAAAAGCATTTGGAGAAAATGGAGAATTAAACAAATTTATAAATATTTTTGGGAGAGATAATATTTATCTTGAAATTCAACCTCCTAAAGATGCAAATTGCGATCAAAGTAAAGTCAATAGATTAATGTGGAAAGGTCATGAATTTACAGGAATAAAAATTATTCCGAGTTCCGATTCACATTATCTTAAAAAAGAAGATGCTTTTATTCATAAAATTTATTTAAATTCTCAAGAAGGAGATAGAGAAGTTGATGAATTTTATGCAACAACTTATCTTATGTCTCCTGATGATCTTCGAGAACATTTGTGTATAGATTTTACAGATGAACAAATAGAACAAATGTTTGAATGGTCTTTAGAAATTTGTAATAGAATAAAAGGATATAATTTTAATCATGATCCAATTATTCCTCAAATTCCAAAAGAAAAAATCCCAGATTCATTTACTATTCAGCATTGGTTCAAAGAATATTATAAAAATTATCCTGATTTTGCTTATTATGCTCTTAATAAAAACAATAACAAATGGGAAGAATATTTTTTTTATCAAGTGGAACAAGGATTAAAATCTAAAATAGTAGATAAAGGAAAAGATTTACAATTATATATTGCTCGACTTAATGAAGAATTTGAACAATTTAGATTGATTAGTGAACAACTGAATACTTCTATTCCTTCTTATTTTTCTTCTATGTCAAAAATTATTGATCTTATATGGGAATCAAATAGTTTGGCTATGCCCGCTCGTGGTAGTAGTGCTGCGTCATTAACTAATTATCTTTTAGAAGTTACTCAAATTGACCCTGTTCCATTAGGAAACTACTTTCCTTTCTGGAGGTTTTTAAGTGTCGAACGTGGAACAGAGCTTCCAGATTAACAACATAGTCTGGCTATATGGTGACATATAGAAAACAAGATGGTGAACCCGTACTTGCGGGGTGTGTCTAAAAAGATGCTAACAGTGAAAATCTTGGCCTACTGAATCGGGTTATGACAACACTGTGCCAAGGCCAAAAGGCAAGGTGCAACGACTAAGTGGCATTATGGTGAAATTCCTATTGTCCAGCGCCATCCTCTCTATTCTTATAGAGATGAAGATATAGTCTGATCTCATAGAAAATCATAACTATGAGCTAACACAATGATTGATAATGATTCAGAAGCCTCTAAAAAGAAAACAATTATAGCAAAAATTAAAGAATATTTTGGAGAAGATAAAGTATTAAATATTATAACTTTTTCAAAAATTTCTTCTAAAACTGCTATACAAAAAGCCTGCAAAGGATTAGATATTAATAATGATATCGCAGGTTACTTAAAATCTTTGATTCCCGTAGATCGTGGTAAAGTTGCTAAATTAAAAGATTGTTTATTTGGTAATAAAGAAAAAGGAATCAAACCAGTATATGAATTAGTCTCTGAGATGAAAAAATATCCTAAGTTGCAAGAAACTTGCTTAGGAATTGAAGGACTTGTAACTAATAGAGGGATTCATGCTGCGGGTATAATTATATGTAACGAACCTTATACCAATTTTCTATCCGCTATGAGATCACCAGATGGAACTTTAATTACTGGATATGATTTAATTGATGCAGAACAAGTAGGTTGCGTTAAATTTGATATGCTAACTACTACATGCACTGATAAAATTCATAAAACTTTAGATTATTTGGTTAAATACAATAAAATAAAACCGGGGAAAAATTTGAAAGAAACTTATTATAATTGGATACATCCTGACGTATTAAATTATGATAATCCTGAAATGTGGAAAATTATTCCTACAATTTATTCAGTATTTCAATTTGACACTCCTATTTCAGTTAAAGCTCTGGAAGCTACAAAACCTAAATCAGTAATGGATTTATCAGCGGCCAATAGTTTATTAAGATTACAACCTGAAAATAGTTCTATTACACCTATTGATTCTTATATTAAATATAAAAATAATCATCAAGAATGGATAGAAGATACTAAAAATTTTGGATTGAATGATAAAGAGCGCGAAATTCTTTGGAAGTATTTAGGCGATGCTTATGGATTAGCAGATAGTCAAGAAAAAATTATGCGTCTAAGTATGGACCCAGAAGTATCTGGATATAGCTTAAAAGAAGCAAATAAATTAAGAAAATCTATCGCTAAAAAAGATGAAAAACTCCAAGCTGAAGCTAAACAACAATTTTTTGAATATGGACGAAAAATTGGAACAAGAGAAGTATTTTTAGATTATATATGGAATGTAGTATTTGCAGCAAGTATGGGATATTCGTAAAAGATTGTTTAACCTAAACCTTGTGGCATGGTTATTCAATTAAGCGCCTCATAGTAGTAATATTATGAGTGGAGTTTGTGAACTGTTTGGTCAACAGGTGTGTGAATTATATTCATGCTAACAGAAAAAGCCTAAACTGAAAACAGCAAGGTGATTCTGTGCTAAGTTATAAGAAGTTTTAATATGCAATTATATAACGGCGATTGTTTAGAAGTAATGAAATCAATTCCAAATAAATCTATTGATTTAATTCTATGTGATCTACCTTATGGTATAACTAAATGTAAATGGGATACTCCTATTGATTTATTTGCTATGTGGAATCAATATAATAGAATAATCAAAGATAATGCCCCAATTCTTTTATTTGCTCAAACTCCTTTTGATAAAGTTCTTGGATCATCTAATTTATCTATGCTTAAATATGAATGGATTTGGGAAAAAACACAGGCAACAGGTCATCTTAATGCAAAGAAAATGCCGATGAAAGCACATGAAAATATTCTTGTGTTTTATAAAAAATTGCCAATTTATAATCCACAAAAAACAACCGGCCATAAACCCATTCATTCATATACTAAATATATTAAAACTCAAAATAATACAGAACTATATGGATATATGAAACAAGAAATATCAGGCGGAGGAGAAACAGACAGATACCCAAGAAGTATTATCACTTTTGCTTCTGACAAACAAACTTGTCATTTACATCCTACTCAAAAACCCGTCACTTTGCTTGAGTATTTTATTAAAACTTATACGAACGAAGAAATGTTAGTCCTTGATAATTGCATGGGTTCTGGCTCCACAGGCATAGCCTGTATCAACACAAATAGGAATTTTATTGGAATTGAACTTGATAAACAATATTTTGATATCGCTAAAGAAAGATTAACTTCTTATAAAAAGTGCAACGACTAAGTGAACGGAAATTGACTACCGTTTGAGCGCAAACTACCCTAATCTTATAGATGGGTAAAGATATAGTCTGCTCTACATAGAAATATGTAGCTAACATTAAGGTTTCTCAATTACATTCATATAGCTATTCTATTGTAGCTCTTCAAGAACTTAATCTAAATTATTTTTATCCCAAAGTTTATTGGAATTGTGGTTGTCTTTCTGTTGAATCTATGGGACTTAAAGACAATGAAGATGGCACACAAAAAATTGGTAATACTAATTATGCAGAAATTTCAAAAGCCATATATAAGATGAAACAATCTGGTATAAATGTATTACCTCCTTCTATTAATAATTCTGATATAGATTATGTTCCCTCGGAAGAAAAAGACATAATATATTTTGGCCTTATAGGAATTTCTGGAATTAATATCAACATTTGTCAACAAATTATTGAAAATAGACCTTATAATTCATTCAAAGACTTTTATGAAAAAAATTGTTATGATGGTAGTTTAATTACACATAGCAAATTCATTCAATTAATTAAAGCAGGTTGTTTTGATGAATTTAATTCAGACCGAACAATAATAATGAAACAATATGTTATATTATCTACTCCTATTAAAGATACATTAACAATGTCTAATCTTCCAGAAATATTAAGAATTAAATGCAATATACCGAAAAATATTATCGAGCCTTATTATTTCAAAAAATATGTAATTAATAAGCAATTTTTATATGGACAGCATCCTAATTTTAAGACAAAGAAATTATATTGGTTAGATAATAAAGCTCTAAAATACTTTGAAAAACATTGTAAATTAAAGATGAAAGAAAATATAGATTGGTTACAAAAAGATGATTTAACTTTAATAGTTGACAAATCTTTAGAGAAAGCAATTTCTTCTCAAATACAGTCTTTGAAAAATTATATTTCCAATCCTTCTTTTATACAAGAATATAAAAATAAAACATATATATATTATTATTCAAATATGTTAGATAATAAAGACCCTAATCATTGGTCTATTGAATCATGTGGATTTTATTCTAATCAACACGAATTATTAAACATCAATAGACAAAAATATAATATTTCTTTATTTGATGATATTCCTTTGTCTCCCGTATTTTATACCGAAAAATACGGAAAAAAAGAATGGAAGAAATATGAATTATATCAAATTGCTGGAACAGTTATTGATAAAATTGACAATCATCATTTAGTTACTATTCTTGATATTAATAACAAAGTAATCCAATGCAAGTTTGATAAAAATGATTATGCTTATTATAAAGCTCAAATTAGTGACACAAATGGTGATAAAGGAAAAAATATAATAGAAATTTCTTGGTTTAGAAGAGGAACAACTTTAATTTTAACTGGATACCGTATAGGATTAAATGATTTTCGCATAAAAACTTACAAAAACTCAATTTATAACAAAAAAGTAAAAAAAATTTGTTCTATCAATGATAAAACCGGAGAAATTATTACTCAAAGTGATAAACAAATAATTGAAAAATAAAATATTATAAACAGAGAGTTATTATAAATGGCTCTCTGTTTATTTTTTTCTAAAAAACTATTGACTTTATACGTCATTTGTCGTATAATAAAATCACAGGCAAGGGGAAGCCGAGTAAAACGAAAGGAAAAGATAACACCACCGGAAAAGGGGGTGCGAAGATTGACCGAAGAGCAAATAAAAGAACTGCTTGAACTTCTTAAAAAGGCTTTGGAGAGTGAATCAGTGGAACGTATCACAATCAGTATAAAGCCAAATAAAAAGAACAAACAGTTCTAATAACTATGGTAGCGGGTTTCCCCGCCCGCTATCTTTATTATAACCGATAAAATACAAAAATGTCAAGGAGATTAATATATGGATATTAATGTGAAAATAATATATAAAAATGAAAAATTACGTAATACTCGATTGGCAACTAATATGTCGCAATCACAGCTTGCATCAAAAGCTGAAATTTCTGTACGTGTTTTACAAGATTATGAAAGAGGGGTGCGAGATATTAATGGGGCAAAACTAATAACACTATTAAAAATTTGTAATGCTCTTAAATGTAATTTACAAGATATTCTTACAGACCCAGCCACATTAAATAAATTAAAAGAATATAATAAAAATAATTAAAAGAGTGCAATTTTCCTCTTGACAAGATCATAGAAAACTTTTATATTATAATCAGAATAAGAAAAGAGGAAAAATATGCTTAAAGTACATTGTATTCCACAAAAAATTCTGTATGAAAATATAGATAATGATTATAAAGTATTGTCTTGTAAATATATAGATTCTTCTGAAGAAATGGAATTGTCTGAATATAATAGTTTTACTTTATCTGGAGAAAATCTTGGGTCTTTGATTCTTAATCAAAAAGCTCATTTAGTAATACAAAAAGTAGAAAATAGTAAATATCCAAATTCTTATTTAATGCTTATGTATGATGGAATTGCTATTACAGACAATATTCATGTTGAATCTAAATATGAATTAGAAATTTTATGCAGATTTATGGAGCCATCACAAGCAAAGAATATTAATAAATCTTATCCTAATTTTATTGAAAAAATATTAAATAATCAAATTTCTGATATTGATTATAAAAAAATTTACAATGTGGGTGAAAAACGATTAAATTCATATATTGAAAAAATAAAAAAAGATTGTATTAGTATTATTTTCTTTCCTGTTCTAAATAAATATGGAATTAAAACAAAGCATGATATTAATACAATTATTAAAAAATATGAATCTATTCCAATTTTTGAAGAAGAATTCAAAAAAAATCCTTATTATATTTATATTGATTTATTAAATTATTCTTTTTCAAAAGCAGATCGTATGATATTAAATCTTATTCCTGCTTTTAAAGATAGCTTTCATAGATGCGAATATGGAGTATTAGAAATTCTTAGACAAAATGAAGATAATGGAGACACTAAAATTAAAATTCCATTATTACTTTCTGTTTTAAGAGAGCTTGTTCCTCAATCATATCATTATGCTAAAGAAGTTATTATAAATAATACAAAAATTTATTATAACAAAGAAACTTTATATGTTTCTAAAATAACGACATGGATGAATGAAATTTATATTGCGGACAATATTGTTAATAGAATAACTGGAACTAATTCTTTCAATAATATTTGTATAGATTGGGATCAATTCAAAAAAAATAAAAAAGAAGATTTTGAATATACAGAAGAACAGTGCAATTTTTTAAAGCTTATAGCAAGCGGAAATAAAGTGGTTATGTTAAATGGCCCAGCAGGAACAGGGAAAAGCCAAACAACAAAAGCTATTGTCCGTATGTTAGAATATTATAATTTTTCTTATACTTTATTAGCTCCTACTGGTATCGCTTCTACACGTCTAAAAGAAGCTACAAGTCGAGAAAGTTCTACAATACACATGTATTTAGCTAAAGAAAAAGAACCAACCAATTATTATATTATAGACGAATTTTCAATGGTCGGTGTCAATTTATTGGCTGATCTACTAAGAACTATTCCGTCTGATTCCAATTTAATTTTTATTTGTGATAATGCTCAATTAGCATCTATAAGCTGCGGTAATGTTTTACAAGATATGTTAAATGCTAATATTATCCCTAATGTTACATTAACAAAAGTTTTTAGATATGGGATTGGCGGTATCGCCACTATATCTACTGACGTTAGACAAGGAAATATTAACCATATTAATGAACAATACAATGACTTTGTATATATTGAAAATCAAAATTATAATGAACAAATTTCCGCACTAATTGAACAATATGATAGATTAATAGAAAAAGGATATACATATAAAGATATATTAATTTTACTTCCTTTCAATATTGGTCCATTAGGAACTTACAAAATTAATCAAACAATTCAACAAAAATATAATAATAATATCACTTCTAAATGTTGCCGATCATTGTCTAAAAATGAAGATATATATTTCAAAATTGGAGACAAAGTAATTAATACAAAAAATAATTATTTTATCCCATATATCAAATATGATGAAAATGAGATAGAATATTATATTGATAAGCCTTGTATGAATGGAGATATTGGATACGTTAGAGAAATAAGATGCGACAATCAAAATCAATACTCATTGGTAATTGAATTTAATAATGGTTTAGCTTTGATAAAAAAAGAAAACTTAAATCATATCTTATTAGCTTATGCTATATCTATTCATAAAGTACAAGGCGCTTCTGCTAAAGCTATTATCACCATTATTCAATCTGAGCATAAAAAAATATTATCCAGAAATTTATTATATGTGGCTTTATCAAGAGCAAAAGAACAATTAATTTTAATCAGTAATAAAAATATCTTAAATTCTATTTTAGAAATTCAAGAAAATTATGAAAGAAATACATGGTTATACGAAATATTAATGTTATTAAAAAAGGAGAAAATTAAAATCATTGAAAGCAATAATTAAAGAAACATCAAGTCATTATCATGTATTAGATATTGATGTTGATGAATGTTATATAGAAGATATTATAGAACAAGCAAATCTTATTAAAAATCAATATGATTCTGCTTGTGAAACATTGGATATTGTTCTTAAAAATCATTTTAGCGATATTTATTATACATTAGAGCCTGATTATGCAGGAACAAAATGTGAAGAAATAGCATTGGAGATGACATATTAAATGGGAACTAATTTCTTAAACGGATATTTATATACAAATGGAGAAATATATCACATCAATAAAATAAAAAAAGTAACAATGGAAGCAAAAGATTCGGAAGAACATGAGATAAAAACGGAAAAAATAGAAAAAGAACAGCCTGTTTATAGAATCCGAGTTTTTCTCAATTATGGTGATCTGATTAAAGAAAAATGGCTTAAAAGCTATATTTTCCGTAAAATGCCATATATTCCAAGTATAGGTCATGAATTAATAGTTGATAACAAATCTTATATTGTTAATAATATCGCACATGATTATGATAATCCATATCTATTTGAAGTTGGCGTAGTGGAATGAAAGAAATAAAAATAAAATATCATTATGATAATGTACAAAAAATCTCTAAAATTGAACAGGGAGATTGGATAGATTTAAGAGCCGCCAAAACTTACAATCTTTATCCTGGAAAATATTATTCAATAGATTTAGGTGTTTCTATGAAATTGCCTAAAGGATATGAAGCTCATATTGTTCCACGTTCTTCTTCTTTCCGTAATTGGGGTTTTCTTCAAGTCAATTCAATGGCAATAATTGATGAATCATTTTGTGGACCTAATGATGTTTGGAGATTACCTATTTATGCTACACGCGAAGCAGTTATTAAATGCAATGAAAGAATTTGTCAATTTAGAATAATGCCTAAAATGTCTAATATTAAATTAACAGAAGTTGAAGAATTATATGATAAAAATCGTGGAGGGTTTGGAACCACAGATAAAATATGATATATCCTACTTTTCATTATAATGAACCTCAAAATATATTATCAATAGAACTAATTGATGCAATATCAGGAGAAGAGTGCTTCTGTTTTGAAGTTACAGATATCAACGAAGACCCAGATGCAATTATAGAATATATGATATTTTTCTATTATTTATTATATGGATTCTTTAACAACAATGAATTTGTTTTTTAATAAATATAATCACATATTAAAAAGTAAAAAAAAAGACAGAGAAATTAATCTCTGTCTTTTTTTATTCTTTTGCTAATGTTACTGTAAGTATTTGATCTTCATTTGCTGTTACATTAATCTCTTGCGCCACATAACCAGGAGCACTCACATTAACAACATATTCTCCATCAATTTCATCAAGAGGAAATATATTATCTGTTTCAACAAAAGATTCTATTTGTTCTTCTCCTTTAGTAACAGTAATTTTACATCCGGGAACAATATTCCCATATACATCTGATACCAACACTTCTAAAAGATATCTCTCTGTAAAATTTAATACGCCTTTTTCATCCACAGAGAAATAATGCCCATCACAAAGAATAGAACAATTTGCTTTTATTAAACTACCAAGAGGTATCTCTTCATGTCTGGTAGCCATACTAATTATATATCTATCTTCAACTTTGCCTACGCTAAAAATATTAGAGTCCCATAATTGCCCGCAACTTGTCACAGGATCATGAACTTCTGATTCAGTAGATAAAGTAATAACTCCATTTATCTCTTTAAAGATATCTTCATTTAATTTAATTCCACCACATTTAGCAACAAACATTTATATCCCTCATTATTAACTGGAGGCAAGAATACCCGCATTCCGTAGACTAACTAATAATTCATTGATCGTAGTAACTGCATTATCTGAAGCGTCTGTAACAGCGGCGGCTTGTTTTACAATCCCTGCAACACTGGTAGTAGCAGCAGTAGGAAATTCATCATTGGTAATAAAATTAGCAATTTCAGCCTTAGTAGCATAAGTAGTATCAGCCGTTGCTTTGTTCATTGCATCATTAGCTTCAGTAGGAGCACCTAAATTAGTAATTTTATGATTATTTAAATCCACATCGGTCTCTACAGCGATTTCAGTAGTATTACCGCTAATACTACCTACATGATTTAAGTTAGCTCCATTTAAATCTATATTCTCAGAAGTTAAAGAAATAGTAGTATCATTAGCTTTAAGTTCAATGCCACCTGATGTAGCTCTTACACTGGAAGTAACACCATCATTAGTATTAATAATTTCAGCACCCGATGCAGTCACCCCTAAACTACAAGTGTTATTTCCAGAAGTTGAAGTAATTATAATCTCATCAGTAGCTTGAATATTAGCATCAGCATTCATAATACCACCGTCAAGAGATAAACATTTACTTATAGCTTCTCTCATGCTTGTATTTGTAGGAATTTTTTCTTGGTCGACAGAAATAGTATTTCCAGAAATAGTTATACCTTCTCCTGCCGTATATGTCGCACCTTCTCCTGATTCGCCCACGAATTTAATAGAATTTTCCTCGTAATCAACATTAAATTGATCGCTCTCTAAATAAAAAGAGCCGGAAGGGTCCTTAATTAAACTCATTCATATCTCTCCTTCTTAATAATATACTATATATTTTATATTTACTAAAGTAGAACCATCAGCAAAATAAAATCTTAATACATTATCTTTTGATTCTATTGCAGTAATTTTATTCCAATCATCCTGATATGTTGTCATATCTGATAAAGTTGACCAATTAGGAAATACTAAAGGATTAATACTACTTGTCATGCCTGATACAGTCTCATCTATATAATATTGATAGCCACTTGGATTACCTGAGGCCAAAATAGGTATCGCATTGAAACTACTTGTCTTACTTTTTGAATAATTACTACCACCCGAGCCTATCAAATTATCTACATATTGTTTAGTAGCTGGTTGATTATATTCTTTTGGTTCTTTTAACCCTGTAATTTCCAAGCCATTTGCACTACCATTAATATTATAAGCATTAGTAGCACCGTCAGCAATAATTAATTGTGACTCGTTTATACCTAATACTACCCCATTAGTTTCTAAACTAATACCTTCATTCTGAACTTGAATACAATAATCACCAGATTGAGACTGAATTCTAACACTACCATCTGAGCCAAAAGGCTCAATAGGATCAGAAACCATTATTTTTCCTGTACCTCCGGTAGTTAATACTCTTAATACAGTTTCGTGACCACCATCTCGAGCTAATAAATCTACTTTAACAAACTTATTGGTTTCAATTTGTGACTGCCCCGAGATTTGTGATAAACCAGATGAATTTTGCGTCCCTAACGCAAAAGAAGAGTATTTATTAGCATCATTAACAAATCCTAAAACTGCTTGATAAGTCCTGTCACTTGTATTATTATCAGTCATATTTAACACAAAAGGCGTAGCCATATTTTCATAAGTCCCACCAGCAATAGGTAGCCAAGGAGCGTCAATAGCTTTTACTTCCCCAGGAATAGTCCCTTCTTTTACAATTACCTGCCCGTCCGTTCCCTCAATTTCTTTTTGAAAAGAAATTAATACAGCTTCTAAATAATTGGCTAATGGAATATATTTATCATTTTGTTTAGTAAAAACGTTTTTATCCGAAGTAAAATCCCATTCACCCCATGTAATAGTATCTTGCCCATAACCTGATCTATAAAATTTATAAATTGGATTCTGTCCTAAATCAGTACTTAATAAATTTTGATACTCTTGTATATATAAATAAAAAGAACTGCCCTCTAAAAGAGTTTTATAATAATAAACATTTAATTTAAATAAATAATTTTCAGAACCTGAATCACCCCCCGAAATCATCGAAGGAACATTTTGAATTGGAGTATTATACCCGATATCTGGAAAATAAGCCCCTACATAAGTACCTGGCGTTATAACATTATTTAGATCAGTTATGCTTAACTCTTTGAAAGACTTCATCTGACTAAAATCATTTTGAGGCATTCTGCTCAAATAATCAGACAAACTTAATGAAGTTCCTTCGCTATTTTCAGTAGATATATTTTTTGTAGAAGTGGCCCAAGATAATTCGCTATATTTCTTTACCCCATCCCCAACTTTAAATCCAATAGTTCCATCTTCTTTGGAAACAATAATTAACTCTCCATTTAATAATACAGGATTATTAGTAGTCCAATTTTGTTCTGTATCATATTTATTTTGAATTCTACTATCTAATTTTTTAGTAGCCATAAAATCTCCTTTTATTAAATAGAGAGAAGGAAAAACCTTCTCTCTATTTAATTCAATATCAAATTACATCAGAAGAAGTCCCACAATTAATAATTAAATAGTCTCCCTCTATTTGAGTAGCATCATTAATATTACCAGTCTTACCAATCTGACTCACAGCAGAAGCATCTATCTTTGCGGACAGAGCAGTTTCAAGACCAGAAATTTTAGATTGGCTTAAAGTAGGAATTGCCGCCTCAGTAATAGCAGCACGAGTTACACTAATAATACCATCAGTCTGAGAAACAACGGTTACAAATTGATTAGCAACAGCACTATCAGCCTTATCAAGACTACCAATCTTGGTAGTAATTTGCTGATCGGTTTCAGTCTTAGTGTAATAATTAGTTAAATCGACTGCGCCACTTAAAGCATCAAGATAGTATGTATCATCCTCTACAATTACTGCTACGTTAGTGCCAGCAGGGAAATGTTCTCCTACTTCAGCAGTTACGAAACGAGCATCTGCCTCAAAAGCATCATTTACATTATAAACATTACCTAATTCGGTTTTAGAAGGAATTTTAGGTAAATTTGCAAAATTAACACTACCAACAGGTTTGTAAACAGAACCTATTTTTGCTGCGATTTGATTATCAGTATAAGTATTGGATTCCTGTACTGCCCCTTTGATCGTAGTAGAAGTTGCGCTACCAGTACCAATCAAATCAGTCTTAGCTTCACCAACAATAGTATCTGCATGATCTTCTGCCACTGATTGAGCAGTAGCAGCAGCACCGGCAGTATCAAAAGCAGAAGATTCCTGATAAGCAGCAGATTTTAGACCTGCAACAGCTACATCGGTTCCATTAAATTTAACAGTGCCGTTGGTAGTACCGGTAGTTAAAGTATATACAACAGAGATAGGGTCTCCGACATCAGACCAAGACCCATTTAAAGGTTTGGACTGTAATTTAAAAGTAGTATTATTAACTTTTACCAACTGATACTGAGTATCTGTATCCTCTACTTTCCCAGAAATATAAGCATCTAATCCTTCAATTTCAGACGCTTGATAAGTAGGTTTAGTAGGTGCTAATGCCCAAGAATACACATCAGCAGATTTGGCGCTTATCCAAGGCAGTTCACTAAACTTCTTCGTTCCGTCGCCTATCTTCATTAGCACAGCAGGCTCTTGCTGAACTACATCAGTAGAGGCAGGAACATCTACAATAGCAATTTCACCCTTTAATAATACAGGGTCATTGCTGGTCCAATTTGCATAAGTATCAATTTTATTTACTAATCTTGCTTTAAATTCTTTAGTAGTCATAATTTATGCCCCCCCCCCAAGTTTTGAATTTAATTACTATTTCCACCATTTAGAATTAGTTCGTCTCCTTCGGTTTGAACTAATTGGTTTACATTCAATTTATTTATAACCATAGTGCCATCATCATTTACAACAACACCATTTTCAGCGTCAGTGCCTTTAACAATACCTAATACCGTAAAAGAAGCAACAGGAATATCTACCGCTTTCTCAGAAATAGGAAGTGCCTGCCCATTTAACTTGACAGATTCAAGCACATTAGTTTGAGCTTCGGCCTGAATACCATCTAATTTAGTTTTTAATTCATTAGTAAAATCGTTTGTAGACAGCCCTTTGCCCTCTACTTTATCAACTTTACTATCTAAAGCAGTAGTTAAGTCAGTTACTTTATCTTGAGAAACAGAAGTTAAATTTAATTGCCCTTCTTCACTTAAAGTAAACTCATTAGAAACAGACTTAATATCAGCAAGGCCATTTAATTTAGTAATTAAAGTATCTTGAATTAAGCTATATCCAGTTTTCTTATCTACTTTGTTTTCTGCTTCAGCCTTAGTTAAATAAGTCGTAGAGGCTTCTGTTTTAGTTAAATAATCAGTTAAATCAACAGCAGTAGATAAAATTTCATATTTATAAGTATCAGGATTAGAACCTGTTTTAACTACTACAACATTAGTACCTGCCGGATATTCCTGTCCAGGAGTAACGAATTTATCATCAGTAGTAAATCCATCATTGACAATAATTACATCGCCTAAATTGTTTGCCCCAGGAGTTGGAAGATTAGCAAAGTCACTGGAACCTGTTGGAGTATATACACCAGAAATAGCTGCATCAATTTTGGCATCAGTCTCAGTCTTAGTATATACATCATTAGTATCAGCTTTATTTGCTAATTCAGTGTTAATCCCATCGACAGCAGTTTGTAATTGCCCAACTTCTGTTTGTAAATCCTCAACAGCAGAATTATCAGGAGTGAACCACTCTAATTCTCCATTCTCTCCAACTCTAACTTGTTGATTAGTTAAAGCAGAAGAAAATCCTTTTAATGCTAATATCCCGGCAGAAGAAGTAATAGATTTACCATCCACCTCAACATCAGCGGCCGCACCAGAACCAACAGGTTTTAATGTTTTATCAGGTTGAATAATATATAATGTGGCTTCATTATCTTCTACTACAATGATATTTTGTCCAAAATAATATTGTGTAGCAGAACTACCAGCTTGCTCTGCGCTTTCAGCGGCAGTCATAGCAGCCTCTAAACTCTCAAAATAACTATTTGCATCTAAAGGTAATGCAGAAGTCATTGCAAAAGGAATACTAAAATTTAATTTAGGTAATCTTTCAACAGCCATTTTTACACTCCCTTTCTATTAAATAGTTACCTTATAGGTATTTTGAGTATCATTAGGATTAGCATAATCTAAATAATACACTTTATAATCAATACCATTATAATCATTAGCGCCAGTTACAGATACAGTTTGTTTAGTAAAAGAAGATTTGATTTCTGCATTTAGTCCATTAACATCCTGTACGCTACTAACATCTGCTAAAGTTGCTGGATAAGCAAAAATAACTCTCTTGGCACCGACAGGAATGGAAATATTCCATACAGCACCAGTAGTAACCGCCTTATTACTCTTACCAGATAAAGCACGAATATTAGTAGAATCTAACTCAGTTATAGAATCTTGAGTTCCATAAAATCCATTTCTGTACCCAGTAATTTTTAATGTAGAGCTTGCTTTAGTGCCAGCTTGTATTTTTCCTTCCTCATACTCTTGTCCTAATGCAGTTAAAGGAATAGCACCTTCAGTATAAGTTACTTCACCTTGGAACGAATAATTAATATTATCAATTACTTCTACTTCTTTCAGGCTTCCAGTTTGCCCTTTTACTGTCTCTTCCCCCGCTTTAACAGTATAATCAGTTGCAGTTACACCAGTATCAGGTCCAAACTCATATTTGCCAGGATTAAAAGTTAAAGAATATGCAGGTGTAACCTTATTACCAACCTCATAAGCGCCAGCTTGCGTAGAAGAAATAGACACAGAAGGTTGTGTAATAGTAGGATTTACATCTTCAGCATAAGCGTCTAATAATACTTCTAATAAAGTTTTTCCATTAGCAGGCACAGTTACTTTGCCATTTACAGGTTCATATTTGCCAAAAGGCTCAGTAAAAACTAAATCCTGAGAAAAATCTACTTGACTGGCATCCACTGGTAATTCTATTGAACCACCACCAGCGCCTCCAACATAAGGTAATTGCCCCCATGTACTGGTTCCATCACCAATCTTAAATTTACCTTTGTTTTCTCCATCATTAGTAACACAGGCTTCGCCAACTAAAGGAACAAAACTATCAGCTACTGTCAACCAATTAGCTTCAGTATCATTTTTTAGTTGAATTCTGGTTATTAATTCACTTTTCATATATTCACTCCTTTTGTGCAGGCTCAAAGGCGTTACCGCCATCTATACCTATCGGATATTTTACAGGAGAAAAAGCGTCTCCTCCATTAATACCCGTAATATCTAAAAAATCTCCAGTTTTCAATTCTTCATATAACTCTCTTATTTCCGCCTCTATTTGATAAAACTCTGTTGGAACAGGATCATAAGCACAATAAGGGTCAATAGACTCAGTTACCCAGACCTCAAAAGTTTCTGTTTGATAAGTTTGAGCATCATTATATCCTACAAATTGCATGATATATCTTCCACCAAAAGGCAACATGTGTCTTGTTAAATCAACAGACAAAACATTGCCATTGCGGTCCAAATTAATAATATTATATTTATCAACTTTAGTCATATAAATTTTTAATTGATAAAACCAATCGGCAGAAGTATCAACAGTTACTTCAAAATGATCTACTAAATTATTCAAAGCAAATCCTATAACTTTATTCCCTGTGATATTTACTGTTGTTCCTATTATTTCTATTGTCACTTATTACCCCCCTTTTGTTTATTTAATTGTATTTATACTTTAAAAATATCTTTAATTTTATTTATAGCATCAGTTAAATAATGGATAGTAGCAGTTAGAAAAGCACCAACTATTACTAAGCTATCAAAAGCAGTTAAAGCCTCTTCACCTATATCAATACCAATACAAGTTGCAAAAGAAGGAACAATAGTTATTACAATAGTTAATAGTCCTATACATATTCCTAAAACTAAGAATTTCACACAACTATTCCCTATTTTTTTCCAATCAAAAGTTCCTTTATCAATTTTAATACTTTTCCAAGCACCAAGGCCCATATTAGCTAAATAAGCGCCTATAAACATTAATAACCCAATACCTACTTTTTCTAAATTACCCAATATTATAAAAAGTAATTCATTCATTTTTCATCTTCCTTATTATTAAAGTTTTCTTTATCCCAAAACAACGCCTTGTACATAGATATTAGAATAATCTGTATATTGATCTATAACAAGAGCTTTTGTTTTAAATACATCGTCCTCTTGAAAACTAATATCATTAAACTGCACAGCTGTATTATCTGTAGAAAACATTATCGAGGTTTTACCCAACCAATTAATTTTTTCGCTTACCGTACAAGACCCTAAATACTTCCACACGTTATCATAAATCTGTATATAAAAATTTAATATTGCATATTTTGGCTCGAATCCCAGAACAAAAGATTTTTTTTGACTGTCTATTGTATTATTAATATAAGCAATATCCCCCCCCCCCAGCAAAGGGGGCATTATTCACAAAATTTATCATATCTACCTCTTATTACAATATATCCATATCATAATCAACATTGTCTATATCTTCTTTGGTATTTAATGTATCTATATAAGCACAAAGTTTTTTATAACGTAAAAGAATATTATTCTTATTTTCATTCAACTTTGTAAAAATAGTTTCTATATCTTCTTTACTATATAGTTCATAATCTTCTCCATCAGCATGATATAAATAATTATCATTGTTTTTATCATAATTAACATTATAATAAGCTGATAAAATATTTAACTGGTCAGTTTCCATAAAAGAAAAATGCTTTTTTATCTGGTCAGATAAAACAATATCAATTCCATTTTTTATTTCTTTAGAGCATCTTTTAGAAAATATAGATTTCTTTTTATTTTTATATTCTTTTATAATATCATCTGGCAAAGGAATTTCTGATAATGATATTATCTCATTATTTTCATTAAATTCAATTTTTACAAAAGGAAAAGAGTCAGGAATAGAAATATTGTCTGGAATAGCTACCCATCCATCAGGGACCGGACAATCTTGTTCCCAAATGGAGTTTTCATACGATCCATTTTCATTTGGTATTAAATTAATTATTTTCATTTTATGATACCCCTACAATATATACACAATATTCAGTTAATCCTGAATTAAATCTATTAGCAGAAAATTCGCCCACAGAATTGAAAGTGATCTTTATTTGAGAAGAAGTGGCACTAATATTTAAGTTTGAGCCATTAATTTGTTCATTACCTAATGTTATACTATAAATCCCTTTTGATATACTATACATAAACACACCTTCTGCCAAACCACCAGAATCTGCATAATATATTAAAAAATCTGCTTTGAAAGAAGTAGGGATAGTTATACTATTACTGCCATTTCCTGATCTTTTACTAATTGCAACTAATGGATAATTTACATAACCAGATTGAAGAACAAATTCAGTCCCACTATTAGTAACATTAATATGAGCGCCATTTAATTCTAATTTAATTTTTGGTTCAGTTGCTTCTGCTTTTAAAAAGCCTAAACTACCTTCTATATTAACATTGCCTCTAATATTACCACCAGTTAATGGAAGATAATCCCCCCCCCCAGATTCACCTATCTTATTATTTAATTCCATCAACACTTGAGAGACATTAGTACCAGTAAAACCAGTAGTATCTTTACTTAATTTAATTTGAGTATCTAATGATTCTGGATATAATTCATCATAATCAGAATCACTTTTCTGTTTCATAGTAATATTATATTTAGACATTTATTTCCATTCTCCATTTGATCCTATTTTTACGATACATTGTTTCCAAGCACCATTAACGCCATAATAAACAGTACCTTTAACCCATTTATTATTAACTCCTACATATACATTGTTATCATCTGATGAAGTATCTTGCCAAATAGCATATACAGTTCTTACATTATTATTCCATTGTTCCACCCATGTTTTATAAGAACCAGAAGAAGTAGTAGACCATCCTAACAATATATGATCTGCATAAGACAATGAAGGTTCAGTAGGAATATTATTAGTTTTAGTTCCGGTGCCATAATAATAATTTGTACTACTACTACTACTAACAGTAGTTCCACCATTTTGAGGATAATAAACCATTTGCTCTTGTTTTTTATAAACCCCATAAAGAGTGGTGTAGCCAGCGCCGTAGGCTTGTTTATAATCTGAATAACTTACAGAACTACTTGACGATGATATACTCCATCCCTGAAAAGAATAGGAAGAATCAGATAAACATGAAGTATTAACAGTTCCATAATCAGTAGACATTACATGCCCACCATCATGATCTCCTCTTCCATAATAATACGCATCAGTCGTCTTTGTAGAAACAGAAACAGATTGTCTTGAACTACTTCCTCTATAATAATATTTTGTGTCGGTAGTAGTCCCCCCACCTTTAAAATAAACCCCATAAAGAGTGGTGTAGCCAGCATTATAAGCCCGTTCATAGTCTGTATAATAAAAATCGGTGGTTCCGTCCTCTGTTGCCCACCCCTGAAATTCATAAGTGCTATCTGCCGCACAAGAAGTAGTCACTGATCCATAAGTGGTCGAAACATCTCCTTCTTCATATACACCTTTACCATAAATATAAGAAGTTTCTTTTTTTTCGTATGCTGTCACAGATCGTCGAGTACTATTGCCTCTATAATAATATCTTGTACTTGTAGAAGTTTCACCTTCTTGACTATATATGCAATATAAGGTCTGTCTATTAGCTGTAGCCCAACTATTCAAAAATTCCATGTGAGCATCATAAATACCATTCCTGCTGGAATCAATCGAGGCGCCAATTAAATTCCATCCTACTAATGTGCATTCACTACGCAAGTTTGGATTGTCAAGACTGTTAAGTAACTCAGAACTACTAAATCCTTTATAATATACTGTTGCAGCATATTTAGGTAAATCTAAATAATATACATAACTGATGCTACCAACAGTAATAGCTGTATCATAATATGTATCACATAATACAATTTGCAATTCTAAGGAGCTTTCTTCTGGATAGGCATCTAAAGTAACATATCCAGAACTTCCAGACAATCTTCCTTTATACCAATAACGATAATTAGTAAAAGAACCACCTATATAAATATAATAATTACTTGTTCCTCTAACTTGTATTCTCGCCCCATCATTAAACCCATTAGGCCCAACCCATGATGCAGAAGTAGGTTTTGCAAAATTAGCCATTATATCTCTCCTTTAAGCATCATAAGCAATCAAAATAGCGCCATTAGTAACCCCTGGTAAACTGGAAGTGCTACCATGCAAAATGATCTTATAAGGTAAATAAGATTCAGGTATCTTTCCACCAGACAACTCTACTCTCTGACCTAAAGCAGTATTCATTTCACTTATAGTTTTATTGAAAGTAGCCATAGTAAATTGATCTGTGCCTACATAAGCAGTTATGTCATTACCACTTGTTGACGCTTCTGATGCTCTAACTACATCACTCATAATTACCAACCTCCTTCATCAGCTTGTGCCCAAGTCAATCCTAATTTATCAATATCAGCAAATGTTTTGCTTAATGCCGTTACTTCATCGAAAGTATATGCCTGAGCAATTTCCCCGCCAGTTACTTGAAACCAAACATCTCCTGTTTTTATGTCTGCAGGAGGCTCAGTGCTTACCTTTATAATATCAGGCTTATCTTGAGGTTTAACAGTTTCTTCTACTGCAACTATTTTAGTAGTAATACTGTTTATTGTTTCCGCAACCATTTTCTTTGTATCAAATTGTGCATTTTGTAATTGATTCAAAGCATTTGAATACTGAAAACGGTCCCAACTATTCTTAAATTTTTGCCATATTTCTCTATCATTCTTATGAATATCTTGGCTTCTTTCTGAATATTTCATATACAAATTATCCCTTTTTACGTAACTTCTCCAGTTATTTGAAACCAAAAATCACCAGGTTGTAATCCCTCCGGCTCTTCTTGAGATACTACATATCCAATCGTATACCAATTCAAAGTATATTCTTGAATAGCATTTAAAGTATCATTCATTGTATTAAAATAATCAGCAGTAATTATTTTTTTCTGATGATCGGGAATTTGCTCCAAAAACTCATTTGCCGCTGCTATATCTCCACGACTCATGGCAGATTGATATTGTTGAATCATCTCTCCATCTTCGGCCGTTATATTTTGTAATGTTTCAAAAGTTTGTATTTCATCAGGAAAGACAGTCATATTTTCACTTCCTTTTTAAGATAAATCGAGAGTATATGTGCCTGGTTTATCAACAATAATTTGACGATAAGCCCACAATCCGCTTTGATTTAAATAACGAACATAATAATTTCCCGCACTTGGTAATTGTAAATTCAATTTATAATTTATAGTAGTACCGGAAGCAATCAACGCCTCTCCTGAATCTAAAACTTGTATAGGTGTTTTTTCATATATTGTCGTTATATCTAAATAAATATACTGATTACTATTAGAAGTTGCATAATATGGATAAAATGTAATAGCATTAATATTCATGGATACAGAATCAGAATAAGTAACAGAAAAAGATTTTATTATATATTTTTTTAATTCTTGCCCTCTCGCTGAATGGGTAAATAAAATATTAACATCTAACCAAGGAATAGGCAAAGTAGATAAAGTAATACTATCATTTAGTCTTGTTGCCCAATAAAGCTCTATATTTGCTCTTTGCAAAGCTAAATCATCATTTATGATATTATCATATTCTCCACCATAACACACTTTGCGAATTTCACCAATAGACCCATACACATAAAAAGGACTATTCACATTCAAATCTTTAGCAATAGCATATACTTGGTCATGTCCCAACAAAATATACGGAGGCTCTTCATACCTAAATTGAATTACATAATACTCTCCTTCAGAAAGCGACCTAATAATAGTACCGTTAGGATCAGCTAAAGATTTAGGCTGTGATCCATCTGCATTCATAGATACAAATTCAAAATTTCCAGAACCAGAAGGAGCGATAAATCCCAATGTCTCATTATAATCATAAGCCTCTGGTCCAGCAGAGTTGGGCAATGTTAAAACATTAACATTAGCACCTTCATATCTAATACTCTTTATCTCAGGAGTTTCACAATAATAATCTACTTCGTTAGTTCTTCCATAAACTTCTATAACATTTTTCACTGATTCAAAATCTGTATTTACATCTTCACCAATCAATACATCTTGCAAAATTGAATCAGTCATTGTTATCGGTTCATCTTCATCAGCGGGAATAGGTTCATAATGAAATATACCATCTATATCAAAATAAACTTGATAATTAGGAAGAATATCTCTAAGTTCTTCCAATAAATTATACAAAGTCCCGCCCCTATCTATTTGTATATCATAAGGAACTTCTTGAATTACACCATCAACATTCTTACACTCTTCTACAACATATTGCTCAAATCCTGCTAATTTAATAGTTGCAATAATAGCATCTCTTACGTTGCTACCTTCTGGAATAAGAGTAGGAACACCAGGTAAATATCCATTCCTTAATCCAGTCATTTTTGCCATTAAATCTAATCCCTGCAATGACAAAGAATTGGTAGTAGCATCATAAGTCCATGAAGGAGCATTAACCATAAATATACCTTGATTATACCATTGTATCTCTCCAGTGAGTATATTATTATATCCAACTAATATCTTTATATATTTATCTAACCAAACATTGCTTCCTGGTTCTGCATTGAATTTATCATCTACTGCAATTAATGTTAAATTACAACTTCTTCTTAAATCACTATCTGCATCAACATCTATTGATAAATCCATTAAACTTCCACTTATCTCATCGTCCACTTTATATTGTCCAGATTCAAGAGATAAAATTTGAATTTTAAGATATAATGCAGTATTTTTCTGTTTTAATATTTGTAAATCTGCTTGACTAAGACTTATCATATTAATACTCCAAAGGAATCATCCCATTATTATATAAATCATCTCTATTATTTGGTTCGCCTATTTCTGTCCAAGAAGAAGTTACTGTTGTTATTCCCATACCATAATTTGCGTTATAATCAACAGAAGGAGAATCTACAATAATAGCAAGCCAAGAATTTCCGTTCCAATCTTTAATAACTTTCGGCTTTTTATTAGTCAAAAATTGTAATATTCTATTAGTTTTATCAACAATTTCTCGACGATTTATTATCCCATTTTTTTCAAACCCATCAGGGAATATATTACCTGTAATACCGCCCGTTTGATAATTAGGTGTCCCATTATAAATAATTGTTGGATACTTTTTTCCGAAGACTTGATAAACTCCTACTTGCTGATTCTGCATTGTAGTAGAATAACTAACGCCATTATAAAATTTAATAATACTATCTACATCACAAACAAAAACTCCTCTAAAATTAACAAGAATTTCATTTGTAATATATTCCATTTCATGTCCAAAAGTATCAACAGGAACAAGAGCATATTCATAAATAGTATTATTTTCTGAAACTAAATTATCATAAAAATGAAAATTATATTCTCCTCTGCGGTTTAACTGAAAATCTTGAATAGTAATCCAATCAAAATCGCCCTTAACTCTTCTCTTAAACCGAACTCCATCAGCAAATGAAATCTGACCTAACGAACTTCCTGCATCTAAAGTCCCATCAAAATGAGCATCCATAATAGTATCTATTCCCCATCCATCAGGAGGGACATTAGTGTAATTAATATTTGTATTTTTAGAAACTATTAAACGATCATATATACCGCCTTTTATTTTTACAGTAGTAAATACACCGCCTTGACTAAAAGGAAGAGGATCAACCGAATTTCCATCTGAATAAAAATTATATCCTAAAAGTCCTATCATGTCTGTTCCCCTAAATTCTCTATAATTAATTCAAATAAATTATCTACGTATTTGACCCATAAAAATAACTGATCTTTATCTTTAGGAATAGGTATTGCGTCACTAAAAACAACATGCACATCTTTAATTGATGTTAAATCAGGATGATTGTCGGCATGTAATTCAAACCAGGCTAAATTTTCTTCCTTGTCCTCATTATAAAAAATACCAACTTGTTTTATTTCATTTTCCAACATTATATTATAAACATTAGGTATACCCCCACCAATAGTTTCATAAGTATCAAAATCTCTTCCCCATACTCTTAAAACATATCCATCAGGAATAACAATATTTTTATCCCAAGTTACAGAAGGGGTCTTTTTATTCTTTGTTCTTAGATCAGCTTCCTTATTATCAATATACTCAATGTCTCCCTCACCTGTACCAGGTAAAGAACTTAAATTTACAGTTATTTCCACTCTTCCTTCATCACATAAATTATTTAGTTGAAGAGCATCGCTTCCTACTCCAGATTCTATATAATAAACACTAAAATCAAAAACATTCGGATAGGTGTCTATAAAATCATGTTCCGTTACTATATCTACGTCAATATGATATCTACTGCCATTTTGAAAACCAGTAAAAACATGACTAAAAATATATTTTCCGCTATTTTCTTCATAAGAATATGACACCGTTTTAACGCCAGTTGAAGACACCATTACATCATTTTCATCATACATTTTTATATTATATGATTTTAGTAACTCCTTGCTTCCAACGCCGGGGCTATAATTAAATATAAAATTATAACTTGCCCAACTAAGGCTTGCAATATAATTAGCACCTAAAACCGTAGGAGTGGATATTGTCCAAAACACTATAATATTAGAAACTGATGATGTACCATCATCATTATATGTCGTTAAAAAAGCCCGATATTGTTTTTCATTGGAAATAGAATTAATAGGCATACTATGTTCATATATCCCGTCACCTTTATACCAAGGATATAATTTTGAAGTTCCCTGATAGACATAATTATCGCCAGAACTGGATATATCTTGCACATACAATTTACTTCCTTCCGGCTCATCTCCCCCAGCTATTGAAAAGCGGAAGGGTATTGAATTGCCAAAAGGAGTACCAGTCAAAGCGTTAAAAGTAGGTTGAGACAATAAATTAGGTGTTGTTAAAGACATGAAACCACCTCCTTATCATTTAGGTGCTAAAATAAAACCCTGACTCATTTGCCCTTGAGGTATAAATACTTTAACAGTTTGATTTGTAACTAAATCTCCTATATTTCCTCCATACACAGGCAATTTGTAAATTTTATCTTTTACTTTTACTTTCTTTTCTCCATCTTCTAATACTACTAATCCAGTATATATTTGAGTTGTATTTTTTCTTACTTTAGCATCAATTAATACTTCAATAGCATCTATAAAAATTTTATTGAGATTAACCATATACTCCCCTTAAAAATATAAGAGGGGAAGTTATCCCCTCTTATATGCTGTCTGATAAGCAAAATTAACTAAAGATTGAACAAATTCTTGAACGTCATTTTTATTCTTAATACTTGGGAAAGATAAATCTACATTACTCATATTAAGCTGGAATCCTTTGTCTTCTGTCGGTAAATTGCTTAAAAGATCAATAGGATTCATTTTGCCCCAATCCCATAAATTCTTTGTGACATCAGAAGGGAGAATACTATCCCCAGTATTTAATAACCTAAGTTCAGGCCCTTCTTCTCCCACAAGAGACATACCGCCTTTAGAAGACAAAGTGCCCTTAGCATTCTTTTCAACTAATTTGCTCCAAAGACCATTAATTGGATTATATTTAGCACCAGGAGTATATGGATGTACAATCTCATAATCTCCTCCGGCTGTATGAATAATATCACCAATAGTAGCACCTTCTGGAGCATTACCGCCTGGAGCTACATCTAAATGTTTCCCGCCACCAACATATTCACTTTGATAGCTACCATCTTCATTAACTCCTGTAATTCTATAATTACCACCAGCAGTTGAAACTATTGTGCCAACAGGTAATCCCTTAGTTTGTGTTTTACCATCCTTAATATCAACATCTATAACACCGACACCAGGAACCCAAGCAGTACCCGGAGTCCCTCTTCCACCTTCGGCATTTGGACCAGATACTACTGTATTTTTATCTTGCCCTGTTTGCCAATTTTCGTTTTCGAGTTGTTGCATGAGTTGAATATATCGGTCAACATAATCCTGTAAATTACCAAGACGTTTTTCCCAATTATCTCCCTCAAGTTTAATACCTAATATTTGTTCGGCTAATAAACGATCTTGAAGATCATTGACTTCGTCAATAGCACTACCATATTCATCAACATAATCCTGCCAATATTTAATTTTTTCTTCAAGAATTTTTAACTCTTCGTCTCTATTTTTCTCTAACTGCTCTATTTGCTCTTCGAGAGCCTTTTCAGCCTTATATCTATCCAGCTCTTTTTGCGCTTCAGAAATAGCGTCTGTATCTTGTATATATTGAAACCGTCCATCTTTATATACATACAATTTTTGAGTACGAGCTTTTGCTAAGGCATCCAACTTTTCTTGAAGCTCTATCTGCTCATTAGTTTCTTCATTTTGCTTCTCTAATTTTTCTATCTCAGCATCATATTTATCATTAATAGCATCTTTTTGCTCTTCGAGTTTGTCTATTTCTCTTTGAGCTAATTCAGCTACATAATTTAAGGCTTTTTCAATATTATCAGCTTCAGTTTCCCACGCATCACGTTCAGCCTCTATATAATTATCGAGCGCATCTTCTCGTTGTTCAAAATAATACTCATAATCAATTAAGCCTTGTTCATACCAATCGTCCATCCATTCCATGACGCGACGCCAAGCATCAATTTCATTATCAGCGCCCCAATCATTGAAATAATTACGATCTTCTATATAATCTTCTGAGCGTTTTAATCGTTTATCAAAGGCATCCTGTTGGAGTTTAAGAATATCTTCTTCATACCCCCACCACTCTTTCTGAAGTTCCATTATATACTCAGACTCATCGTCAAGTCCTTGTTTTCTATAACTTTCAGCTTCATCATGAGCTTTCTTTTGCATTTGACGTAAATGAGCTATCTGTTCTTGTTCAGTAGCACCATTCTTTTCCATTAAATACAATTTATGATCTAATATATCCATCTGTTCTTTATACAGATCATTTTGTTCTTTAATGGCATCATTTTCATCCTTTATTGCTTTGGTAGAAGATTTAGCAGTAGATGTCTTTTTCTTGGAAGCAGAAGATGAAGAGGAAGAAGAAGGTTTTTTAGAAGATGGCGGTTTCGAGGTAGAAGGTTTTGACCCAGAAGGTTTTTTATCTCCCCATAAATTTCCAACAGTGTCTGAAACATCTATTATAGATTGTCTTCCTGTACCTTGAGCATATCCACCTTTTACATCTTCTTTTTCTACTTTATGCCCAACATTCCTACTAATGTCTTTATTAGAAGTAACAACCGCTCCTTTGGGTAAAGTAACTATTTCAGGACCTTGTTCTCCTACCCAATATTGCCCGGCTCTATTTACTTTACCTCCCTGAGCTTTGCCGCCGCCAAGATCAGGAATAATATAACCTAAAACTTTCTGAGCACCGGAACCAATTTGTGAAATAATTCCCTTCAAACTATTCCAAATTGAACTGACTCTATTATAACAATTTAGAGCAGCAGAAATTAAACCGATGAATGCGCCCTGAGATGCACTTGTATCTACTGGATTATTTGTAACCTCTTGTTGAGCATCTTTTACTCCTTCAACAGGTCCAGCAGCATCTTCAGCCGCAGACTTTTCTTCATTTAATTCGGTCTGACTTGCATCTGTATTAGCCGGATTTTCAGTCACTCTCTTTTGAGCAGTGGTAACTAATTCTAATGCTCTTGCATCGGCATCTGCCACTCCCTTACTCTCTAAGAAAGAAGCAATCATGTCAACATTCGCATTAGCCAGTCCTTCAACGCCTAATTGAGCCTCTAACATCGTATAAGCTAAATTAGTGACTTGTTCTTGAAATTCCTCAAAAGTGGTAGAACCAGATACAAGCCCCTCAAGAATTTCATCCCAACCTTCCAATCCACTAAATGCTTCATTTAACTGCATAATAGACTCAAAACTTAACTGTCCATTTTCAGCAAATTCAGCTACAGATTGAGAAAGTATGTCAAAATATCCGCCTACATCTCCTAAACCACTTAATTGCCCTGATAAAGAATTTATGCTTTCTGCCGCCGCCTCAATAGTTGTTCCAAAATGATCCTGAAAGAAATCAAGAACACTAATGGTTTCTTCATTTAGTACCATTACAGCATTCTTTAATCGCTTTGGTAACTCTCCTGTCTTTGCGTATAACTGAGTCATTGTATCCCAATATTCAGTTAATACGCCCTCCTGCTCTAAAAGGTCATCATTAGCTTCAGCTATTTGCTCAAAATCGCCAGAACTTAAAGCCTCATCAACTGCTTTTTGATAATTGTTCCACTGAGTAATTGCTTTTTCGATATATAACTCAGTGTCCATCATTTCTCCAGTAATAGTAGCACGAGTTTTTTGCTCTGATGCTATTCTATCACTGGTTGGAGAAGCAGTTAAAATAGCTTCTAATTTTTCAGTCTCAAGAGACGCTATATTGTTCTTCATCTGTTTTAATTGCTCATTATAAGCTGCTAAAACAGACGCACTTGCACCGCTACCCTCTAATTCTGCTATTTTCTGTTCAAGTTCGGAAGCAGCTTCTGTTGTTTCATCAATCTCATCTTGAATAGCATGCTCGGCAGTAGCTTCTTCCATAGATTTCTTTGCAGCAAATCCAATGGAAATAAGCGCACTAACTAACATCGCAATAGGTCCAGCAAAAGTCCCTATTTTGCTTAATGCCCCAGATAGTTTACCAACAGAACCAGACGCTTTACCAGCGGCAGAAGCAATACCACTTATAGCATCACCAGTAGCAGAAGCAGCGGAAGCAGCTTTGCCCACATCCCCCATAGTGGAAAACAATTTACCCATATTAACAAATTTAGCTCCCACTTTCCCGGCAATAGCTAAGAAACCTGTGAGAACTCCGCTTAATAAAGTAAATTGTGTTACTGCTACGCCAACATCTGTTGATAATAACTCTAACCCAGTGTTAGCTAAATCTAATATTCCTTTAACCAAATCACTATCTATAACAGAAGTAGATAGTTCTTGGAAAGTATTTTTAAGGTTGCCAACTTTTGCCTCTAAGCTATCCATATAAGCGGCATTTTCTCTTGTGGCAGAACCTGCAGAATCCATTGCAGTTGCCGTTGCACTTATAGCAGATTCAAAGTTGGTCATAACAGAAGTTAATACGTTAAATTGGTTTTTACCAGCAAGAGCCTCACCAATAGCAGCTTGTTCTACACTGGCTAATTCATCCCAAGCAACCGATTGACCTTCTACACCTTCATAAAGTTCTTTTAAAACTTCATATGTTGATTTCATTTCTCCCTGAGAATCTCTCAGAGAAATATTAACTTTGCCATTAGCAGCTACATATTTATCTGTTTCAGCCGCTAATGCTGCTATGTTCAACCCTATTGTTCGTAGACCATTGCCCACCTTACTTGGCTGGCCTACAAGGATTTCAGTCTTTTATGTTTAGAATTTTTTGTTTAAATGAATTGTTCTAATTCCTTTTATATTTCTATAAAAAATAGACCATATCTTAATATATAATATTTTATATATTTAGGGCGCTTAGGCTTTCGCCTACACTACTCACTTCGTTTGTTAATACAACTTATTCTCTATTAAGAGTTACATTTATTATTTGCTTTCGTTGGCCGTTGAAGGTTATACTATATTTCAATAGTATCTTCCCTGCGGATTGTCTACATATTTTTATTCTTATTACTATACCTTTGGCATTACCCTAAGCCCTTATAATATCACTATTATAAGTTAGTAAATAAAACTTTAAGATATCCCCGCAATTCACCCTATACTGGCAAGAAATCCACCAGCCGTAACCAAACCTATCGTCTCTTCAAATGTATTCCCTGTTGTTCCTAATGCTGTACCAGCTTTTATAAGAGCAGTAGATAAATCATTAGTACCAACAGCAAAATTATTGGCTGTCTCATTGCTATATTAAAATAAATTTTTATTATTTGTTTAATATTCGACTATATCTTTATATTTAACTAAATATATCAGGGCGCTTGGGCTTTCGCCTACTCTACTCACTTCGTCTATTAAAATAGCTTATTCTCTATTAAGAGTTACATTTATCATTTGCTTTCGATAGTCTGTGAAGATTCATCTTTGTTTCAAAAGATGCTTTCCTGCGGATTGTTTATTATTATATCCTTTTTCCTTATTACTATTCCTTTGACATTACTCTCAGCCCTTATAATATCACTATTATAAGTTAGTAGAAAAAGACATTAAAATATTCCCGCAATTCACCCTAAAACGGCCTTTATTAAAACCGCATCAATAATATGCTCGGAATTTTCAGCCTCTATATTAAAGGCTTTCATTTGAGAGATCAAAAATTGTGCTGCGTCAGCACTTGATACTTGAGTATCAGCTATATTTGTATATTTAACCGCTATTTCTGCTAATAAAGCAGAATCACTATCATCAAAAGAGTTTTTTCTGAATTCAGTGGCAGCTTGTAACATTTCCGACAGTTAATCATCTATTGGACCATATTCTTCCATTTGTTCATTTTGCTCTCGATTATCTTCTTCAATCATTGATTCAATAACTCCTTCATCTGTTTTCTCCTTTGAAAAAATAGCACAAAAAATCCCTGTTATTCCTACCATAATAAATGGTAAACAAACTACAATTTTTGGCAATTCAGAAGGTCCAGCATAAAGAATAGCTAAAAGAATAAACCAAGCAATTATTAAAACAAAAACAAACAAACACACCATGACTCCCATCTCCTTTTTAATTCTATTATAATTTTATCACTCATAAAATTAAAAAGTCAATAGACAATTTTAACAAAAATACTTTCATATTTTCCTGGACTATTTCTTCACCCTATAATATTTGGAGGGGTCGAACTTTTAAAGTCTCTTGACACATCCCTCATCAGGACTTCGCAACCAATCAACCATTCAATGATTATATAATCATTCCAGACTTAGGTATTTCTACCATATCTTATTCTATTTATTGTTAATAGTTTCCCGCATTCATATTATCATATCTCATATAATATTGTAGCTAAATAGACTTTAGGTGTTATTGGATTTTGAACGATTCTCAGTGCTAATTTACCATCTTAACACTCCGGCCAGAAATATTAACCGGTACGCCCAAACTGTTTACCAGCTTGAGATAATTGTGAAGTATAACTCTGCAGTCCTTCTTCACTCAGGTCAGAAACTTTCTTGACATTTATATTAGGAAGTAATTGATAAAATATCAATTATATGGACGCTACTCCATTCCCCTGTTTATATAACAGCTTTAATTTTCATTAAAGATTAGACTATATCTTCTTCTATAAATAATAGAAGTGTGCCATTTCAAAATACCAAACACTTGTATTTTTACTCCTTTTCAGGATAGTCGTTGAACGTTCCTTTATTCAAGGCTTCGCTGCTGATTATCTATTAATATTTACTTAGGATTTAACCATATAAACATATTTTGCTTTTTTTCTACTTTCGTAACATTCACACTTAGGCATGTTTCATCCTTATGTTGTAGTAGCAAAATCTTTAAGACGTCCCAGCAATTAGACACATATTTTTACACTCATCTCACAATAAGCGAGAGCAAAAAAGTTCACTCTGTCAATGCGCTATCTAATTCAAAGACTTGATCCACCATAGACCTAATAGCACTTGCCGAAGCATCCATAATCATATTTGCTTCTTGGAAAGTTAAGCCTATGTCCTTAGCAATGTCATTCAAATTTTTAGCACTATTTGTCGCCTTATCTAATCCCGAAGAATCAGCACTTATTTTTATTTTAGAATCTATTCCTTTTAACTGACTCTTTATACTTGATAAATCAAGTTCTACATCAGTTATAATAGAATAATTAGAGCCTCCTGCCATAACTCACCCATCCTTCATTATTTATTATTAATTTTGCTCCATGCAATAAGTATGGCTTCAGCCTGATCATCTTGAGTTTTCTTGCTTTTAGGCCCATGCCATTCTAATTTTAAATTAAATAATTTATTTGCCATAAGAATAGCTTTTTCCTTTAGCACTTCTCTTTTACGACCATCTTTTGTTCCATCGAACATATTCAACCTACTTCTCCAAACAGTAGGAGAAATATATTCAATTTCTATATCAAAATTAACACAAATATCAAAAATAAAACCATGAACAGCCCCCAATAATAAAAGATTTTTACTACTTCTGCTTTCTAAAGGGACATCTTCCATATAAGCCATTATAGGTTCATATTTTTTAATTATTTCTTCTATTTGATCTTTTTGTTCTTTCAATCTTTGATGCCATTCATCACTCTTAGCTCTGATTTCTGTACTGTAAACTAAATTTTTATTATTAAAAATAGAAATACCAGTACAAGTAGTGGACGCATCAATCCCCATAACTACACTCATTAACTTTTATCCAATCCAATACCAGAAGTATGGCGTTTCCATCTTAATCCAGCAGCAGTCATTCCAGCTTCAAAATATTGTCTTAATTTATTTTTTCCTAAAACTTTCTGAAGTTGTTTAAAAGCATTTCTTTTGGTAGTCCAAAATCCTGTTCCAAATACATGCCCCGCCATACCTTCGTAAATAATATCAACTAATCCTTGCCTAACATCTTCTCCTGTAAATACAGAAGGGTGGTATCCTAATTTTTCAGGAGCCCATTTAAACTCTGATGAAATTCCTCCACCACCCCCTGATGTTGCTTCCCAGGCTTCTCCAAAAGTATAAGTTCTTCCATACACGTTGGGAGACCCTGCATTATATACTACTTCTTGAATAATATCATAATTTTCTTCTAAAATTTTGTCAGCAGTATAATCAACGGCTTTTTGCAAGGCAGGTTCTAACAATGCTCTTAATTCCGCATCATTTCGAGCGCCCATTTTTCACCTTCAAAGAATTATCTATATAATTTACAATTTGAGTCAAACTTCTTTCAATAGAAGTATAATATTTAATACATTTATCAATGTCATCTAAATTTAAAATTTGACTTTTCACAGTATCAATTAAACCAGAAGAATGTAATAATTCATGCCCATTCTTACTAATTTCTTCATCTTTTATATCTGTACAAAAATGAAGAACTAAAACATCATAATTTATTTGTTTTTTATCCCAATCGTCAAATTTCATTACACCACGAGCAATGGCATATACTTCAGAATAATCTAAATATCTTTTTACATGAACATCATATTCTTCAAGATAGATGGCATCTTTTTCCTTTATTTGTTTCATACAAAACTCCCTTTATAATTTAATAAATTTTGCAATATAAGCTCCTCCTAAGCCTATTAAAACTAAAATTAAAGGCCAATTATTTTTTATATATTGCAAAATATCAAATTTTCCTTTATCTTCCACTAATTGAATTTTGTTACTAACTTCATCTATTTTATCATTAGTTCTGTCTGATAAAATATTGAACTCTTCGCGAATTTCCTTAATAGATGTAGATTGAAGCTCCATTTTTTCATTTAATGCCCGCATAGAATATTGCACCTCTTGCATAGTTTCACCCAACAATTCACAAATTGATACATTTCTATCCACCATCTCTTTTAAAAATGGGCGCGTACTTTCAATCTCGACCAACCTTTTATCTATATTATTTAATCTTTTATAGATTGCATCAATATCTTTCTCTACATCCATTTACAGCGCCCCTTTAATAGACCACTTCCCATTTCTATCCTTAGATAGTTTTACATAAACTGGAACATAATCAAACGGATTTTTTAAGATAATAATATTATTTTTAACTTCTATATATAAAGAATTTTTCTTTTCAAATTGTACTTTATAATAATTCTTAGGTATCACTTCTGGTTTTTTTTTACAAGTATTGTTCATTCTTGGATTAACCCTATATTCATTATTTTTATTGCAATAAAATAAAAAAGGACAAAATCCATTATCTACATTGCATTTTCCAGCTTTAATATTAACATATTCACACATTTTTCTAATATAAATATAGGAGGGTTTTCCCTCCTATATTTATCAACTATAAATTATTCTACAGTCACCTTAACAAATGCAGGTTCTACTTTGCCCGTATAATCAGTTAAATTAACAGAAACAATAGCTGTACCAGCAGTAGAACCAGCAGTTATTTTACCATCATGTGCCCCAACAGCAGTACCGGTAGCAGTAGAAGCAGGATCACTTTCTATTGCAAAAGTAAAGTTAGAATTATCTTTCCGCTGTGCAGGAAGAGTACCTTTATAAATTACTCTAACAGATAAGGTTTCAGTCCCATTTTGAGAAAGTTCAACATCACCGTTTTCTACAGCAATACCAATAACATCATTCTGCCATTTAGCATTATAAATTTCCTCGGTCATAGTACCATAATAGGGGTCCTCTTCACAACTGGTCTCATCATTAATAGCTAAAGCAGAACCAGTTAAAGAAACGGTAGCAGCACCAGTAGAAGTTAGTGCAAGATTTTGATTACTTTATGTTCACATAAGTTCGTTAATCTTATGCCGTTTTTAACAGCTTACACTTTCGTGCAAGAACAGACTATATGTTCAACTTAATTGTTCGTTATTCGTCATGTCAATATACCCAATAGAATGACCGGCCAACAAATAATCAATTTCTTGTTGTAATCTTTCTATTGTAGGTATACTATCTTTTTTATCACCTAAAATACGCAAAACTTTATACCCTTGATTAATCAACCAATGATTTCTACGTCTATCATAATCTTTCATATCTTTATGCCAAAATACCCCGTCATACTCGACATCAATCTTAACATTATTAAGAATTAATAGACAATCTAAATTTATTTTATCAACAGGATAACCAGGTTTGCAATTTTCTTTACCATATAATTGAATTAACATATTGATAATTTTTTGTTCTGGCTTAGATGTTGGCACTGTTCCATTTTTATACATAGATTTTTTGGCCTTAGCTTGCAATATATCACTTTTAACAGGATTATCAACACCATAATTTTTAATCATACTATTTTTAAATTTTTCTTGTCCTATTTTTGTTTGCATAGCATAAGGTTTGCCGTATTTAGAAATCATTGACTCTTTAGCTTTAGCCCGTAATTCTTTATTTCCCCATAAAGAAGTTGAATTATATTTTCTTAATAAAGTATCTCGTATTTTTAGTTGTTTACATTGTTTACATGCCTGTTTACCGCGATCTTTTCCAATATTATAATTTGCATATCTTGTTTGATATTGTCTTCCGCAATAATCACATATACAAATCACATTCATTCGACTTCTTAAAGGCATATCTTTTGCAGGAACAAAAAACTCATCACCAATATATGTATAATGATATCCTTTGCTAATATAATGTTTTTTATTATTTGAAGACCATTTTACTGATATTATTTGATTATCATTAAACATTTCATTCCTCCTTTCTATAAAAATATAACGAACAATCAAGTGCCGGATTTTTCAACTCACTTGAGTTTACTTCCCCACAAGGGAATAGTCGTTGAACCTTTCTCTATTCGAGAAGTGGCTGCTAAATACCCATTGCATAAACACTTAGGATTTAACCTTATGTCATTCTTTGCTTTTTTTCTACTTTCGTAACATTCACACTTAGGCATATTTCATCCTTATGTTGTAGTAGCAAAGACTTTAGGGATTCAAAGCAATTAACCCGGAGCATATACTAATCACTTAATATATGTGGCATTATTTTTAAGCAATCTTGGACTTAAAAATTTCACCATCCATTTGTAATCTTGGTACATCAGTAATTAACCGACCACAACGGGTCTGATCAGTTTGTACATTAATATCACCAGAATATAAATCATTTAAAATAACCACATGAAGTTCAGAAGGAACATATTGAGTTTTAATTCTAATAGATTTAGCGTTCTCATTCTGATAAAAATACTTGACACAATAATGATCGTTGCTCTGAGAACTAGGAATCGTCATAGTATTGCCACTAATAGTACCGATCGTCCAATTAGAATCAGCAGGTTTCTTATACCAACCAATTAAAGTACCATCGAACATCACAGGAGTCTCAGTGAGTTCAACATTGCCTCCACCACCACTGACTGTCACTTCTTCTTCTATAACAGATAAGCCTCCAGATTCAATATTAACGCCAAGAGAAGCCGCAATATACTCGAAGTTGAACATTGTGTCGGTCAAAGTGATAGCTAAGTTACTGTCATGGAAGAATTTACCCCACAAAGCATTACCTTGACCGCCACGAACTTCTTCGGCGGTAATAGTGAAATCGAAGGTAGTATCAGTTAAAGTTTTAGCTACGCCAATTAACTCATTATTCTTAAAAATTAATGCACGACCTACGCCAGCAGCATAATGATTTTGAGCCATTAATTTCACTCCTTATAAAAATTATTAAAAGCAACATCCATATTATCTCCATAAGAAGTATTAGATGTCTGCTTAATAGTTGAATTGTTACCCATAGACTTTTTATATTCATCTACATTAACAACATAATCATCAAATTTACCTTTTTTCTTTTTAAATATCCAATTATCAAATTTATCAGCCTGTCCACTATAAATAGCTATAGGCATAATAACATTATATTTAATCTCTTCATACACTTCCGCAAATAAAATCGAATGACTACGATAAGTCATATCTAATTGTTCTTTTTTAGAAAGACCTGTATGAGAAGTAATAATAGCTATTTTTCTTTCTAAATTAGGAGAAATTAATCCTTTATTTCTTAATTGATCTTTTTCATCCATATTTTTCTTGAAATTGGGATCAATATATTCATCATCATATCCCGGAAAATTTTGATACAAAATAATTCGTTTTATATCATCAAATTCTTTTTGATTAATTTTAATTCCTAATTCTTTGTCTATTATATAAAATTTTTCGTCCTCTGTAATAATTTGAGGTTTTTTAAGTTTTAAACACAAAATTAAAATATTCAATAATTTTTGTATATTAACTTCATCTTGAAATAAAATAACTACTATAAATTTTAAATAAGACATTTGAATTATTTCAATAGAAGAATTAGAATTTTTATCTACAGTTAAAATACCAATACTGCTAAGAAAAAATTCACTATCTTTTAATTGTATTGGATATATATTAATCTCATTATCTTTTAATTTATATTTAACAGGTTCATCTAAATAAAAATACCTGGTTTTTAAATATTCTATATCTACCATCAAGAATCACATTCAGTTTCTATACCTGTATCGCCAACCAATACACTAATAAATAATTGTTTTCCTGTATATGTTTTTGAATTTCCAATTACACTCCTTGATAAATCATATCTCGACATATCTTGATGAAAAGTCATTTTCCCTACGCCATCAACTTCTGTACCATTCAAAACAGATAACAACCGATTTACAATTAAATCTCCTCTTGACACAGGAATGCCATTATATCCCACCAAGGACATTTTACCACCATATAAAATATCAAAAGCATAAGTAACATTACCAACATATAATGATTCAGGCTCAATATAATAATTATATATTTTTATCAAACATTTAGATTCTGCAATAGCATCCTCAATTAGATTAGTAAAAAATATACCATATTGTTCTTGAGGCCCACTCTTCCATACCAATTCCATTTTTTCAGAAAAAGTCAGATTGGGTTTATCTAAAGCATCATAATCATTATATTTCAACAATTTCCAAATAATCTCATCTGATAAAGCTAAATGTTTTAGAATATTATAAGGAATAGTTGGTAAAGCATAATAACTATTATACATAATAACCTCCTATCCCATCATACTAATCACATCTAATGATAATACTTCATCAAAAGTAAAATTAGGATTATCATTTTGAATTTTAATATATATAAATTGCGGATTATTACTAATTTTTTTGCCAGTTATAGTAAACATATAATTGTCATTTTGTTCTATATCTATATAGTCATTAAACAAAACAATTTCATTTTCTGTCAAACTTAAAGACAACATAGATAAATTATTAATTATTTCTGAACCATAATTAACTTCTATTTTAAATTGAATAGATTCAAATTGACGAATCTGACTGAATGCAGGTTGAATAATAAGTTTAGGCGTAACATTTTCTTTGTCTACAACTTTAATATTTATACTATCATAGACTTTTTTATTACCTTTTAAATATCCAATTATTTGACATTCTCCAGAAGAACCTAAAACTGTATATTCGCCCTTTTTATTTATATTTACTATTCGCCAATTAGTTGAATACCAAATTATATCTCTCTCAACTTCTTCTCCATTTAACAAAATCTGAGCTTCTAATACTCCTTTATCATTCTTAACCAATTCCATATTATTAGAATTAATTTTCAAAGTATAATTAAAAGTTCCATTATAAGCTAATTGATTCTCTATATCATCTTTCGCTTGAAGTTCATCAAGATATAAATCAAGATATAATAAAGTAGGTTCATTAGAAATAGATTTATCTATTATTGTATTTTGATATGCTAATAATTTAAACGGACGACCACCAAGAATATATCTGGTATTTATTTTGAAAAGTCTTAATGTATCTTTATTGCCTTGAACTATTACAGTAGCATGATTATTAGGAGTAATAACATAACTACTAACTTGAACATTTGGAGAAGTCATATCATAATCAACTACACAAGGCACAACAAAAATTTTGCCATTTTCAGGATCAACAATTTTTAAAACATTATTACAACGACGGACACCTATATCTTCATTAACAGCAGCATAACTATCTGTAAAATAACAAATCCAATAATTGTCATCAAATTTATAATATAAACCTCTTTTTACTTGATGATTTATATTTCTAAAAAGCAGACGTTTAAAATCCTGCCCATTTGTAAAACCTCTGTTACTTAATCCAACTACATTATCAACCCAAACTTCAATTTTCCTAAAGTCATAAGACCCAAAATCCACTTGTTCTTCTATGGTATATCTTGCAGAGGTATATTCCCATTGTTGATCTATTGCCGCTTGTTGTTGATCTCTAAAATAATCATTAGGAGTTTGAATAATCCCATTATTTATCGCATTCTCAAAAAAACTATAATTCATACTCTTTCTCCTTAGAAAGAATATTAATAATATGAAAAACTGTTCGTTTTACCTGACTATGCTCTGCTTTGTCTCCTAAAATATAAAGACCTTTAATAGCCGTTGCAATATCATTATTATATCCTAAATACCAAACATATAATCTATCTAAATATTTAATATAAGTATCTTTATTAACATTTGAATCAGGAGAGTCAATTTTTTCAAATTGAAAAAGAATGTTATAAATTTCATTTATTCTTTGCTGTAACAAATCATCACTCCTTTTTCAAATAATTTATATTAATATCTTGTAATAAATAATCAGTAATTTTTTGATAAACTTTTTCTCTTAATGTATCTATATATGCACCTTTTTCTTTCAAATTTTGAGAAGCCGCATGTGTTTTAAAACTCCCCGAAGTCTGAAGAAGAGCATTAATCTTTGTAGAATTCTGTATTTCTCTATTAAACCATTCTATTACCCAAAAATCAGCTAAAATACTAATTTCAACATTGGTTAAATCAGAAATGAACTTTCTTTTATCTACATTATAATCAAGAGACTGTTTGCATTGAAAGAAATTAGGTATTGCATTTATTAAAAATCCATCACAATATTGTTTAAAAACATCCTGACTTTGATTATAAACCTTCATTATCTTATAATCATCAACTTTAACTAAAGCAATATCTATTATTTCATCAAAAGAAGTCATATTATCCCTCCTTTAAAAGAGGTTCAATATTTATATAATCAATATTTGTCTTATTTTGAAGATACATTAAAATATTAGCATCAACATTCTCTCCATTCAATCTCTTATCAAAAACCATAGAATTAATAATAGTTTTTTGACCTAATAGAGCAGATTCATATATAGCAATAAATTCCTCATGATTCTTATCAAGAATATTCTTCATAACAGTAGGATCAAGAATATTTTTGTATAATCCGGTCAAACGGTTCTTTTGCACAAACTCTTTGTCGTTAATATAATAAGAGCCTCCTTGAGTAATACGAGGCATAGAATTTATAATTAATTTTAAATCTGATTCAGGAATATATTTTATAGTATATTGTTTCTCAAATTCATATTTTTTTCCATCTGCTTTTCCAGTAGTACTTAAAATCATTTGAGCATTCGTTAAACTAATAACTTCAATATCTCTATCTTCATTACTTGATTCTATATTACTCTGATTATTCAATGCAGATAAAAGTTGATTCATCTGTTTTTCAATTTCTAACATCTTTTCTTTTAACTGCATATTTTCTTTTTCTAAATTAGTTATATCTATACTATCAACGACATTTTTCTCATTTTCTTTAATATTAGTATCGACTTTTTTTGTATATGCCATTTATTGTTTTCCTTTCTTTCCTTTTAAAAAAGAGGAAGGAAAACCTTCCTCTTTTCCCTATTATCCAACAAAATAAATATTAAGCATTCATATTATAAACGCCACTGACTGCACCAGATAAGAACTCAAAACCAAATCTCTTATTAATAGTAAAGTTGCTGGTTAAATCAGCATTATCATAATAATCATTAGAATTTGTTAGAGTGCTCCCCTCAATAACACCTTTGACAATCTTATCAGTAGCAGGGCTAATAACAAATAATAGATCATCATTTAAAGCAAGACCATAATTGGTGAAATCACCAGTAGCCACTTGAGGTAACTCCATGAAATCATACCCATAAATATTACGAATTAGCTGAATATTCATATTAGCAGAATCTGCATTAATTCTATAACCATTGGCAGAATCAGGTAATACCTTGGAAAGAGCTAAAGTAGTGCCAGCAATAACAGGTTTCATATTGAAATTATATGCCTGAACAGTCTGAGCTAACTTAATTAACTTCTGAATGTCAAATGCACCCTCAATCTTTAGAGCAGCAGGACGATTAACACCAATTAGACCAGCAGTTACAGCACCGTATGCTTCCTTAGTCATTTCAGTCTCAATAGAAAGAACTGCAATGCGAGCAAATTCAGCCAAAGACTGACGACCAGATAAAACAGCATACATATCAACAGAAGTAGTAATCACATGATTAAATACAGGAATAGTAGCATCAGACTTGTATTGTTTCTGAATTAGAGTCTGACGCTGTGCATTCCCGCCTCTGGACACAGTCATTAAAGAGCGAGGAGGAACCTTAAATAAAGGAACATCACCAAAACCAATCTGACGAATTTCGGTATAAAGACCAATCTCATTAATAATAGTAGCAGGTAAAATGGTCTCAATCATCATCGTGACTACCGCAAAAGTAGACCACTTAAAATTAGGATTAGAAGCCCAAATTTCAGCAGGAACATTTTCAGGACGCTTTACACCCGCAAAGCGTTCAATCTCACAAAGCATAGCTTCATGAACTCTCTTTTCCTTTTCAGCAAAAGAAATGGGCTTGCCCTCTTTAGTCATGGTTTCATAAGAGCCAATATTCTTTTTTAAAAACTCATCAGAATAATGACGATAATAATCGGCAAACTGCTCATAAACAGTAGTATTGCCATTAGAAAATTTTACAATATCATTAGATAATTTCATATTATTAAAAACCTCCTTTATTAAGAAATAGTAGCTTCAGGATTCTTTACTACTTCTAATATATGAGCAGGTAAATAATCTTGCCCAATCACAATAGCCTCAGTGCCTTGATACTGAGCGACAAAACCAGTTACAGCAGTAGCAGTAGAGGCAGCCTGCCATTCACCATTAGCATCTGCATAACCATACTTATTAGTAGAAGAAGGTTTGGTGTTATCACCAAAAGTAGTCTCAGAAACATGAATGATATCACCAGGCATTAAACGAATGATGTCAAAAGGAGTGCCAGCAGGAATAGAGAACTCACGAGGATCATCGTATAGATTGCCACAAACTTCCTTAGACACTTCAGGACCACGGACCATCCACACATCATTCACATTACCATCAGTAACAGAAGTTAAAGTTGCAGGAAAAACATACCCCATACCTTGAGCAGCACCTGTACCCATTGTACCTAACGTAACTAAAGAACCATTATATACAGTGGTCTTAGAAACTGCCACTCTGTTTAAGGAATCAACATTCTGAGACATTGCAGTTTTATAATAAACTACAGGAAAATTATTCTTTGCCATAATTACCTATTCTCCTTTTATTACCAAATAGAATTTATTTTACTTTCAACTTGCACAGGATTAGCAAAACTCCACATAGTACCTTTTTGAGCTTTTTTCTTAACTCCCGTTTCAAAACAAAATGCTTTGACCTTATTAGCCCAAGCATCTACACCGTCAACAGAGCATTGTAATCCTTCATCACGAAACTCTTTGTATTTATCATCAGATAAACAATCTTTTACTTCACTCATAACAGATTCAACAGATGCTGCAAGAGTTTGTTTATCAGCAGCTTCTTTAAATGCACGAAGCTCAGATAGCTCTTTCTCCATATCTTTCATCTGCTTATCTTTGTCCATAATAATATTCTTATTATCTTCAACATCTTTAGATAAACGATCTATTTCAGCCATCGCTTCATCAATAGACATTTCTTTTTTCTCAGACATTTTCTGATCCTTGTCTTTCTTCACAGTATCCCAATGAATATCTGCATCAACAGTTTTATCGTCTTTATCAACTTTTATATCGGCTTCTACACGATAACGAACATCATCCTTAGTATAAATAATATGATCTTTTTCAATACTATCTACATAAGCATCTCTACCTTCATGCTCTTGAACTTCTTCGATAACATCGGCCCAAGCCTTACGACCTTCAATTTCATCAAAATATTTGGTGCTCATTTCAGTGTCAGCCTCCTTTCCTTCTTTAAATAATCCTAATTTACGCTGAATCTTTTCTACCTTAGAAACAACAGAAGAAACATTTTCTTTTTTTGCATATCCTAAAGCAGAAGATAAACCATCTCTATTATAAACAAAAGTATCGCCTTTTAATTCCATAACAGGATATTTCAAATGCTCAGAAGGAGCGTCTTCCCACCCATCTTCTACAAGCATATAAACATCTTTAACAAGTGTATTTTTATTAGATGCTCCCATTATGTCATTTCGTAGTTTTGTTTTATCTACTTCGCCCCAAGGCTTATCAGACAACGCCTCTTTTGATTTATCAATTTTATATTTCTTTTCTTCAGACATTCTATTTTTCCTTTGATCCATAAAATTTTCAAGATTTGAACATTTTTTCTTGCAATCTTCAAAAAAAGCATTTGCCTCTGTTTCAGAAAATCGAGTGAATACAATATCAGAACCTGGGCAACTTGGATTAATATGCTTCCCTAATGTAGTTACTCCTACAATATTAAAATCTAATACTTCATGTTCATCTTCTTCTGAAGTATGAACATTCATTTCTACACTCACATTTCTTAAATTATCAGATTCAAACATAGCACAATAATTTTTAGCATATACTTTACTAATAATTACATCAACATAAGATTTTAAATATCCATCTTCATCATAAACAAAATCTACTTCTTGATCTCTTGGAACCATACCAACTATATATTCTTGTTCTGTATGAGTGCCGGCATCTACAACTCCTGTCATATCTGCTACAATCCATTTACCAAGAACACTTGGTGCTGATTCCTTTAATACTGTCTCACTAATATTTAATTGGTGAGAATTAGGACGTGTTGAAAGAAAACCCATTTTCCCTATGGCAAATTCACTGTTTTCATATTCACTCGAATTTATTCTTTTTACTTCGTTAATAGAAAAACGAGCCATTTTCCCCAATTCTTTCTCACTCCCTTCTATCATTTAATTATATATAAAATCGTTAAATTAATAACGATTTTTTATTTTATTCAGAATTTTTTCTAACTTTTTTCCCTTTTTAAAGTACAAATTACCTTCATAATCTTTCCACTCAGGCGGTAATCCTGCTTGATGAATTTTAATAGCTTCTTCCCCATCTGCTACATAATATAATTCATAATTAGAAGGTTCCCCAATACGTATCATTTTATATCCTCTTCAAAAATAATTGATTTTAATTATCTTTACCTAAAATCCAAAATCCATCAATATGTCTGTCAAAACTGGGATTAGTTCCATAAATAGATATTTTATCACTTAATAAAATAGCTTGTTCAACTATTTCATTAAAATCTTCTAACATATCAAGCATATCTACATAAACATGTAAATCATCATTATGTTGTGCTATTTTACAAACACCCATCATAGCAATTTGAAAATCTAACATTCTTTCTTCCATATCTTTAATAATTTCTTCCACCGAAGAATAATCTTGTCCAGCCGATGGAGTGGCAGGATAATAAACTGGAATATTATATCTTTCTAAGGTCTTTTCTCCAATTTCATCTGCCAATAATGGAAAATAATGCGCTATACCTTTATGAATTAAATTGGATGTATTATTATATGCAAATTTTGTTCCCAAAATAGACACTAAACGATCTAAATATCTATTTTCAACAAAACATTTGCCAATTAATTCAATTAAAGAGTTTTGAGTCTCTTGAGTTACAATCATTTTCATCTCTACCTTATCAAATATTACTTTCTACATCTCTATTCATTTGACCAGATTCAGATAAATCTATGTCATCTTTTTTAGGACGCCCTGGACTATTCTGCCCCGTAGTATTAGAATTCAACATTAATGTACTAAATTTATTTATCCAATCGCTATATTTAGACTCTTCTAAACTTCTCTCAAAAATTTGAGGTTCTATTCCCATTGCAGAAGCCCACATACTTTGATTCAGAACTAATCCTTTATCAGCCAATTTACAAATTCTGTCAAACCGTTTTTCTCTGTCAAAAGAATAAGAGCATCCAGAAAAATGAAACTTAAACTTATATTTTTTAGTTAATTGATTAACATAATAATCTAAAAAGTTCTCAAACTGATAATACATAGAACTCATAGTATTATATTGATCTGTAATTCCAGCTTCAATTTCTGCATTACTCATTCTATCAGATGAATAAATAATTCTACTAACACCAGAACCGACCCCAGCAGAAGTTGATAATTGATCTTGATACATGGAACTATTATTATCATTAAATTGATAATATTTTGTATTTTCAGTAGGAAGAGCTCCCAATTTAATTTGTCGTCCCAATCCTTCTTTGGCTTTTCCCATAAAACTGCCTAATGTTACAGGATCAATAGCAAATTGATTAGCCTTTGTTCCTGATTTAGCATTATCAAATAATCTTATTTCACCAGCTAAAATAGCAGAAGCAGCAATGATATCTTTATCATATTGCAATTTTTCTATTTCATCATTTCTAATAGCATTCTTTAGAAAAGGTGCCAAAAACGGAACTTGAGCAAAATTATTAGGATTCCATTTAAAAGCCCATGCCCCATTTTCAGGAGAAGTCTGTGCCCAATATGCAAATTGTCCAGTTCTATTATTTAAAGGATTTGTCGGCCTATAATTAATAGGATTTTTTATATCTTCAAATACTCTTTTATAAGTTTTAGCTAAAGAAGGATCATATCCATCAAGATCAGTTCCCGGTTGTAAAAAGTAATTAAAATCAAAATCCCAAAGCAATCCTTTTTCCCATTTTCCAGTTAATAAACAGTAATCTTGAGGCATGGTTTGTAAAGCAAATTTCATGCCTTTATTGCCCCATTTGGTTTTTCTATACCATACAAAATCTGTCTCGTGGGCAAGAACCTCAACTAATACTTCTTTAAATTCTTTTTTATATTTAAAATTATCAAGGAAATTATATACTCTTTTTTTATCTTCTTTATATAAATCCGATTGATAATCTTCTTCTGTAAAAGCATTGACACAAGTTAAATCTAAATCAAAAGCCAAAACATTTGCATAGCTATACAAAGTTCTTTTAAATATCATATCAAATTGAGTCATAAACTCTGTATATCCTTGCAAATTTTTCTCGTTCTGTTTATATTCAGACAATGCTTCACAAATTTTATTAAATGTAGGGATTCGTGGATTATTATTCAAATTTTGTAATAATTGATTACTCAACCAAGGAGTAAACAGTCCATAATTCTCAGAATAATATAGACCCTGAGCAAAATCAATTACATCTTTTACTCTTTCTTTACTAATATAATCAGACATTTTTCCTCCTTTCTCACCAAATTAATTGAATTGAATTTAAATCTATTTCTTCTTGTTGCTGATTTTTTGCATATCTATTGTCAAACCGTTCAGCAATATAATTGGCATAAGCAAGCACGATTGCCCTATCCTTAAATCCTGAACGAGGCTCTTTTAATCTTACTAAACCATTTCTATATTCAGCAGATAAATTTACACATTCATGTATTAATTCATCTGTTTGTCCATAAGGAGCTATTGAATAAGCATATTGATCTGGAGTTAATTTATAAAATTCTCCATTATCCTCTAAATTGTTTTGAGCTTCCTCAGCATTAATTAAAAATTTAATATTATTAATTTCAAGCTGCTTTTTTAAACTTTGCCAAACCAAACTATTTAATTCCAAAGTACCAATAAAAGGAATTAAACAAGGAATTGCATTTTTATCAACTGTTCTATTAGATAACTCTTCCATTTTCCCAGAAGTTATTATTTGAATATCTTTGTCTAAACATAAAGTAAAACCACTATTATTCCAATAAGAACCTCTTTCAGGATGTTCTGTTTTATTAGAGAGAAAATCATATATTGTTTCACCACCAGACCTGTTATCATATATTAAATAATCAGCCTGATAATCATAATATAATTCTTTCATTCTTAAAACAATTTGATCGGCTCGGCCCCCTGGACGTGTCTCTATATAGTCTATATGTCTTTCAAAAGAAAACTTTTTCCAATGTAAAGACATGCACATAAAAACTGTATGGTCATTATTTTGTCTTGAACTATTTCCACTAAAAGCCAGGTCTGCTATAACAAATCTAATTTCATTCAATTTTTTATCTTGCATAGACAAAGGCGCTTCATCAATAATATCTTTGATTTTAGGAGGATAAAAACATTGACTTAATACTTGATTATTTCTAAATGATTCAATATTAAAATAACCATTTTCATTTATACGGAACATTTCATTTAAAATTTCCATACGAAAATCTGTTGTTGTCATAGATTTTTTATTTTTCCTATAATCTGCCCAAATTCTTGACCCATCTTCAATAGCTGTGAAAATATCCTGCGCAAAAGGAATAAATCTTTCATGTTTAGAAGTATAATAATGCTTTGTAGTATCTATAAATTTTTTAAAAAACCACTCATAACTATATCTGGCAGAAGTTATATACATTGACTTAGCTTCTTCTTGCCATCTTTTTGTATTGTATTTTGGATTCGACAAATATTTAGCTTGACGAACATGCCCCATAGGTTCAAATACAGAAGAAATAATACTTGGTTTTAATAATCTCGTCTCTTCATATATATTATAGGTTGAACGCGATCCTCTACTTGATTCGAGGCAAGGTAAAACCGTTATAGTTGAACCATTTAGTTTATTTTCTACTGTATAAGCGCCCTCAGCAGTATTTGATTTAGTAATTACTATATACTCATTTTCATACATATATAATAAATAAGGAGATAATTTTTTTATAATTTCATCTCTTATTTTCTTTTCAACTAATTTTGCTGCTTGAGGTATAGTAGAAGAAGTTATAACAATTTCTGAATAAGGATATAAAGAAAAAGCACATATTGCAGCAATACCAGCACGAAAAGATTTTGCAGCACCTCTTGTTGCTATTTCAAAATATTCATTAGCAACTCCAGCCATATGTAAAGAAAATTTTTGTAATGGATATAATTTAATTTGCAAAACTTGTTCACAAAACAAATCCCAATTTCTTCTATAATATGATATCCACTTTTTTACATTAGCTCTTTGTTTTTCTGAAAGCCAAGAATCATAATTTATATTAGTAGTAGATAATTGTTTATTTAGAAATTGACGACGTAAATTTTTCCCATGATTAATAGGTAAACTCATACTTTATCATTCCTCTTCAATAGGAATATCTGGATATATAGTATCACCTGTCAAAATATTTTTCATAGACCTCATCCAACTATTATAAATCTTTTCATAACCTGCAATATCACTATATTTTGCTCGATCTTCTTCTTCCGCTGGTTCAGTTTCTTCTATCATCCAAGCAATTCTATCAATAAATTTTTGGCGTTCATCTTTTTGATTTATAGAAAAGTCATTCATTTTTAACAAATTAAGTTGCTTATTCAAACTTTCTTGAGCACGACTAATCTCTGTACCATCATTAATCTCATTGGCTTTTCGCAATCTTAATTCACATTTCGCCAAATCTCTAAATCTTTTTTCTAAATTAACATCTATATCTAATAATTCAGAAGTATATTCTTCATACGTTTTATTTAAAAACTCATAAGATTCTCGGTCAAGTTGTTTAGTATTTATATCAACATAAAAATTACCCCAAATTTTTCTTTCTTCTTCTAAATTCAATTCTTGCTTTGGGACAATTTCATCTTTTTTTATTTGAATTAGATCATCTAACATGACATCACTTTCCCAAAATCCGTTCACAAGACGACCATCTTCTATCAAAGTTTTTAAATACAATAATAAATAATCTTTTCCTCTACGTCCAGCAGAAGGATAAGTTTCTACAATTTTCCATATTTCAGAAATAAAAGGAATGCCAATTTCAGATAACACCAGCCAAAAAGCAGCAGATTTTTTATCTAATATATTTTCATACTCTTTTAATTTTTGTCCACAGCAATTTTTGCATAAAAATATATATTCTTCTTTAATTTTAGGAGATTTATAAAATTCTTTAGAATCTTTTATTTCTCCACAACACCCACATAATTTTCTTCCCATTTTTCCTTTATTCTAATATTTAGTTTAAATATATAACCTTTTCCCAAGTTTTATTATTGTCTTCAAATAATATAAATTTAGCTCCAGCTCTTGCTAATTTACGATTCTTCCGACTAAATTCATCTATTCCAATTAAACTTGGAACTATTATTATTTCTTTGTCGCCAGTAGGACTATATCCAAGACTTATTTGTTCTTGATGATGAAAATGCCCCATTAATAAAATATCAATAGTAATATTATGATATTGTTCCCAATAAGATATTTCATTAATATTTTTTTTGCTATCATCTCCATGAATAGCTAAAATATTAATACCTTCAATTTGTTTAAAACTAAAATCACTATAAGGATCAACTTTAATATTCTGATTATCTTTTAATCTTAAAGCTATAAACTCTCTGATTACTTTACCTAAATTTTCAGATTCCCAATTCCTCCCTGTTGAAATCAATCTTAATTCAGAATGATTTCCTCCTAAACATGAAAATTCAATTTGAATATTTAATTCATTTTGTATTTTATTTAAAAATTGAGATATCATTTCAGCATATTGTAAAACACTATCAATAACACCTGTTTTTAATTTAGCTATATCTGATAATCTTAATATATTTTGTATACCATCACCAAGATCAAAAACAATTAATTTTTTATAATTAAAATTATTTTTATAATCTTTAATAACTGTATCAGCTAATTTATTTAATCTTTTTTTTAATATATCTGGAGAATAAATATTTATAGGTTCATTAAACACTGTTTGCATATTAATCTCAACACCATTGTGAGCGTCAGATATACAAAGTACAGCAGTTTGTTTACTATTAAATTTGTCTTGTATAGTATTAGAAAAAATTAAAGCAGGCATATTATCAATAGCTTCTTTAATTTTTTCATTAAATAATTCAAAACGTGAAATATCTCTAACGTATTGATTATATTCTAAATTAATTGTTTGTATTTTTTTGCGTTCTTTTTCCAATTCTTTTTTAGCAATTAAAATTTCTTGTAATTTATTTTCATCTTGAATATTGTTAATTTCATCGTTTTCAAGAATTGATAAAAATTTTTCAAAAAATACAAAACAACGTCGAGTATTTTCTTCTCCATATATATTTTCATTTAACAAAGATTTAGCCCATTCTTTATAACTAATAGTTTTATTAGATAATGCCCGAGTTACTCTTTTAGAAAAAGATAAATAAGATTCATTTTTTTTTCTATCCATTTTTTTTATCATCAATCATTTTCTTAAAATCTTTTTTAGAATTTTCAATTCTAACGCTACTAATACTACCATAGCTTTCTAATTTTTGAGCTCTAACTTCTCTTAAATAATCTCTTTTACTCAATTTTTGATTTTTCAATCTTTTTCTAAATTGCTTAGTTACTCCTTGCATATTTATATCATTAATAAAATGATCGCTTGCCGTAAAGAAAGGAACATCACGTTCTGGAACTCTATAAGTAACTAAATTACCTTTAGGATCATGTTGCACAGACATTTGTTCTTTCATTCTTTTAGTATAGAAATTTCCAATAAATGGTACTCTACATTTTCCTTTATAATATACTTCATGTATTATAAACTCTAAAAAACCTTGTTCCCAATATTCTTTTACTTTTTCTGGAGAAATATTCAATTTTTTACTTACTCCAATATAAAATTCCTTGTCAGTCAAATATGTTATTTTTGAAGCCATATTATTCCTCTTTGTCAAAAAATTCGGTTTTCCTTTTTAATCTTTTTCTGAAAGCTGAACTAAATTTAATACGCGGGTCTAAATATCCTGGATAATCTTTAGGAGGTAAAAATTCTCCTTTAGCCGGATTAAAATATACTTTATTTAATCTTGGAGGTTTTACTTTAAAACTAATTTTACCAATATTCAATACTTGAATGTCAATATAATTAGCTAAACATTCTTCTACAATGTCCTCATAAACTTTAAATACTTCTTTAATTGCTGAATAAGGAACACCAGTTCTATTCATAATTTCCGTATATGCTTCTTGATTTGTAATATAAGGATATTGTTTCTTTCCCATTTTTATTCTCCCTATTTGTTTCTATTTTATTTATTAAATATAATAATATTTTATATATTTCAATAGATTGTCGGCTTATTCTGAGTTCCGTTTTTCTTTTTTCCTTTGATTTTTCAGTTGTAATGAGCATTTTTCACTACAGGTTAGAGTATGTAATGCCATGTTTTTAGGAATAAATCTTCTTCCACAAACAATGCAGATTCTACTTTTAGGGTCTAAATTATTTTGTATATTGTCTATCATCACATCACCAAAACAATCCCATAGTCCTTTTTTAGCAGAAGTTTTT
>OLOU01000072.1_pt1 | contig 91767 bp, 92 predicted proteins | sample 1672101 | NCBI WGS metagenome assembly OLOU01 (sample SAMEA3136645, study PRJEB25190) | human gut metagenome | biome: human gut; feature: human-associated habitat; material: faeces | place: Austria | collected 2013
AAGACAACGCTTTTATCGCACCGTGACCTTCGGTGTCCTTAAAGATATTGAATGTCATCCCGCCGGCGGCCCAAATTGTTCCGCCGACCATGAGGTTTGCCGCGTTGAAATTACTGGCAATATTGCTCTTATTTGCTTGTACCCGCACCATGTCATCGGTGATGTCCACCTCTGCAACGGCGAAGGAGCCCTTTGTGGTAGCCGTTTCAAACCGGAAAGCATTCGGCAGAAAACACTTACTCGTGTATGAGTTGATGTACACCGTATTGTCACCAGCGGCGGAATTGGCAACGCTACCGGCCACCGCCATACGCAGCCTGATCTTTCTACAGGGCTTGGTGAGGTTCCACTGCTGGTTCGCTGTTGTATCAGAGTCAAAAGTCTTGGCAAACACGGGTTCCCAGGTCTCCACAGAGCCGGTATTACCCGCAGTTAGCAGGGTGACCGTCCCGCTGCCGTCCGCAGCTCGGCGAACCACCGCAACGCCAAAGTCAGATTGCGTAATCACGGCGCACTCCGTACCATTTTCCTCAAAGAATGACACCAGCGCCCCACTGCGCAGAACCAAGGCATGATCGCCGCTCTTAGCGTCGTCAGCGTGCAATGTAATGGTGCCCTGGGCGTCATAATCCACATTTAGGACATAAGGGCAAAAATCAGAGGTATTCCACCATTCGTGCAGGGTGACCTCATCGTTCGCCGCTTGCGCCAGAGTGCCCACATAACTGGTAAGTTTAGCCTGCAAGTCGTCACTTAGTAGATTCTCGGTGATCGTTTTCAGGGCCAGCCGAGCTCCCGTTATTGTGCGTGATTTGATGTGCTTACCTTCAATGGTCAGTGAGCTGACCTTATCACCGGTGACAGCACCGTCCGCCAGCTTGCCCGTAGTCACTGATCCATCCGCGAGTTTCGCCTCAGTTACCGACTGATCAGGTATATCTCCTGAGCTTCCTGCCCCAATAGCACAAATGTACTTCCATTTTGCAATCATCGGAGTACCAGCAACAGTACACTGATACACCGCTCCTTTGGCAGGATTCAAACAAAGATCGCCAACAATCGATGATACCACATCGGAATCGGGGTAAATATTTTCTGTGCCGCTTTCACCTGTGATTTTCTCGCTTACTACCCATTTATTGAGCAGTAGGTCTTGGTTTGATATGATGGAAGGATTCGACGAATCCAAATTCTTTTCCACAACTTCCACATTAAGAAATGTGGCGTCACGATAGTTTCTCACAGAAGCGTCAGCATTTCCAATGTACGCAAGTTTGATAATGTCCCCATCTGATACACTCGTCACAAAAGGTGTGGTAGCAAAGGTCTCATATCTACCCGAACGAGTACGAACACACCTGTCTACTCGCTTTGCTGAGCCATCTTTGCTTATGATGTATATGTCAATTTCACATTGACTCGCACTGGCTTCGTAAAAATACGCCTGTGCACTGATACAAACTTTCAGCACATTTGCTCCAACCTGTACGCCATTGCTAACCGGTAGCAACATCTGGCCATCGCTTCGCGCAACAGATGACATGGGAAGGTAAAGCGGATCTTCATAAGTGCCTTTCGATAATTTGAAGTTTTCAGATAAACAGACTGTTAGATAATCAGTGGAGGCCAGTTCTGTAAGTTTGCCATTTAACAAATTCAAGCTGGCCTTTAGTGCCGATAAGTCATCAACACCATTACTAAGCGCGGATAGCAATACGGAAAACGGAATCTTTCGCAGTTCGTTTCCATCTGACAAATATAGAGTGTCTGTTTGATCAATTTTAGACACTTGATCCACGTCCATTGTCATAATGGCATTTATACCCGCGTTCATGTGATTCGCGTCTTTCGCGCCAAAGAATGATTTTTCCAAATTGGTATAATTCGTGACATCTTCCAAAGAAATAGTGCCATCATCATTCTGAATCAGATTGTACTTCTTTTTTCCGTCCCAAACTGCGTCTGTATAGTCAGTAGGTAACCGCGACCAGTTCATTTATACTCCTCCTGCCCCGAAATTCCATGTGAAACTTCGCCGTCCATTTTTTTGATTTGTTAGTTTATTGTATAAATCCAACATAGCGGATTCGATCCGATTGAGCTCATCATAGGTAATACATGAATCGTTTTCGTAAAAATAGGGCATTTCCCCGTATTTTCCACGAATTGAAGCCTGATTTATGGAATCAAAGTTTTCCTCAATGTTATTGATCTCATCTGCATACAAGAAATCTTTTGAGGTCTTGTCTGCGCCCATCTCTACAAGAGCTATTTCCGGATATATTGAGTTGACCAATTCTTTCAAAACTGTGAGATTGTTTTTGATACGATTATAATCAGCGGCGTTAAAATAATCTCCCTTGTACACGCCATTGATTGTTTCGCCCTTCCAATCAGTCTTAGGAGTTATCCACATCATTTGGCCTCCTTCTCACAATAATATGACCCGAAAATCCCTGAGAATATTTCAATGTTTGATTATAAGGGATTACCGTCATTCCTGGCCTAAATTCATTTTCCTGCTTAATCAAATCAGTGGTATCTAATTCAGGGTTGCCGCGTGTATCATACTCATACTCCACGGGCAAAGCATAATATGAAGCCAGCCAATTCGCCAATCGTTCTGCGTCAAACTGATTTGAAATAATAGGATTAGACCACTCAATGTCTTTCCCCTTATCCGAAATGTGTTTTACAAATTTCTCTTCGATCCATTTATATTTTCTTCCCGTTATTTCGAGTTTGTATGTTCCGCTTGCAGAGAACCGCACGGTCACATAGTATGCGCCAAACTCTTTCACAACAGCTCCACCAACAGAACCATTCAACCGAATGGAAAATAAACAAGACGGATCATCCAGCAAAAAGGTTTCGATCTGATCTTTCTTAACCGTGATAGAATCCTGGGTAAAAAGAACGGAATCAGTTTCTTCATAATTAAACCTAAACCAGCTAACATAAAGGTCTTTAATCTGCTCTTGTTTAACGGTTTTAGGTGAAGATAACATATCCGCCTTTTCCATAGTAAAATCGATCACGTCATTCGATAAGGGTCCGATCTTTATATGACCATTGCGATCATATTCAATAACGCTGCAAGCTGCGTTGGCAATAATTTGCAATGCCTCTCGACATGATACTCGAGGAACAGGAAGATAACTCCCTACATTTTTTAGAGAATCGTCAATGTAATATTCATCAACCCCAGCGAACTGTAAAACCTCATTTGCCATTGAATACAGGGTTGCCACCCGTGTCACATCAGATACTTTTCCTTTGTAGTAATCTCCTGCTAAATTCCGTAAAGTGTCCTGGCACTTGATAGTGGCAGAAATATCGTTTGCTTCCCATTCCGCGCACTCAAAAACTCCACCAGGAATCCACTCAATTTCATCTGCTTCCGGAGTTTTATACCCATACTCCACCTTAACCGGTTGCCCGCTTTCGAGATAATTGATAACGGACTTTGGATTGTCAAGATTAAACGCATGATTGTAATTTTCCAGTTGTACTGAAAAATCGATTTGAGGTAACGCCTCAGAAATTAACGAAGTGTAACTGGATTGATTTGCGCTGATTATGGTCGTATTATCAAACTTCATGCCGAAACCAAACATAATTGAATAAATACGCAACCTGCTTTTCGGATTTTTCATAGCAGTGAATGTCATCGTGACCGTAGTAGCTCCAAGGAATGCCTCATCCGTGATCCACTGAGAATCGCTATTTCCCCTGACTTCTAAGGTCTGGCCTGAATCAGTTTTGACATCGAAATCGACTGGATAATTGTCCCCAAAATCGATGGTCATACCCTTAAAATCAATCACGCCTGAATTCATCTGAATAACAACCGTGCAAGGAGCCTCGGACACTAATTTCTCTGAGACCAGACAGCTATCGTATGCCGAATTTGCCGATAAGAATCTCATACTTCCGTCCACCCTCATGAAATTCTCTTCGAGAGTAGCGTATGTAGGCTCGTATGAGTGATTAACGAACAAATTGTCGGCATTAGAAAAATACGCATAATCACCATCAGAGACAGTAGAATTTGCTTGAGCTTCCTGATTGAATAAACCAAATGAAACCCGAATGTACGCTTGTTCACGAAGAGTAGACTTCATACTCTCTTTATAAGCGTCCGATACCTGTTGCATTTGTTCAGCTCCTATCTCCCAGTGTCAATTAAATTGACCTTACAATCTTTATAGTGTGTGGGCTTACCATTGGAATCCACCCAATATGGTTGTGCAGTTCGATCTCCACAATACATCTTAATGGTCTTTCGCTTATTGGTCACCGGATCAGAAAAAGTAACATCAACGAAAAAGTTATTTAGAATTCCCAAAATCTTAGACCATTGAGCAGCCGTTAAAAACGGCCACTCAAGTCCATCGATTTTGTACTGATCTCTACCCACCTTCTGCCCAACAACGGCACCATTGGCGTTACGACCACTGTTCACTACGGTTGTAACTACTATACTTACTCCACGTTTAGATGGAGGTAATTCGTACCCGTTAATTGCAATATAGGCCATTTCAGCACCTCGTTATTTGATAAAATTATACCCATTGGCTTTTTGCTGAGTGCGTACAACATCACTAACCACTCTGTTACCAATCTGAACCAGCGTTTGTTCGTCCTTGTCAGCCTGTCGCTTCGTGTCACTGGCAATCTCTCTCAGGGTAGGTTCAATAGTGTCATAGTAGAAATCTCTAAAGCCCCGGATAAAACCGTCACCGTTCGTTTCTGCTTCGTAAGAGCGCCGAGAGCTCTCGTAAACGGACTGCGACAAAGTGTTCGCAGGATCATATACAGACGGAGACCTTAACATATCTTCGCTAATATCATTAGCACTAACTATCACCGCATTGATCACACCGTTAGCGCAAGTAATCAAATCACGAGACATGCTCTGCCAATAACCAGCAAACTGATTCATTCCACTGACAATGGAACTCTGCATTACCTGAGCCAACTGAAAACGGTTAAGAACCTCGGTTGTACCATTCACATGGCCTACCAGTTCTGCACCACTCTCCCCGGCCACGAACATTGAACCGTGAGCTCGATTCGTGCCACCAGCGTATTTGGGCATAGCTTTCCAAGCACTTTGTGTGATGATTCCGCCGGAAGCAAATGCTCTAATGCTACCATCTGAATTGACTACGCCACCACCGCTCAAACCTAAGAAGTCTTTGATGGAATCCCACCCATCTCTGATAAGGGAAACCCCAACCTTTACGCTCTTACCAATCCACTCGGATAAAGAGGTCCAGCCTTTTCTGATCAGCTTGATACCCGTGTCAATAACATGTGTACCAATCCAGTCTTTCACCGTCTCCCAGCCTTTTTTGATCAGCTTAATACCCTGACCAATTACAGGGATATGGCCAATCCAGTTAGATACGGTCTGCCATCCCTTCTTGGCAAGGCTGATTGCTTGGCTGAGACCTGGGATTTTACCAATCCAAGCGTTCACAGTTTTCCAACCTTTTTTAATCAGCTTGATTGATTGGGAAAGATTTGGAATATTTCCGATCCATGACTGCACGGAGTCCCAACCGTCTTTGACCAAATCGATCATCTGCGAAACAGTAGGAATTTTACCAACCCAGTTCTGAACGGATTTCCAACCCTTTTTAGCCAAATCTACCGCCTGGCTAACAACAGGAATATTTCCAATCCAGTCGTTTACAGTTTTCCAGCCTTTCTTAACCAAGCTAACCGCTGTACTGATAGAAAATCCGTCTTTGCTTACAGTTTCCCAACCAGTTTTCGCCTTGTCCCACAAATCAGCGGAATTTTCTTTAAGTGAAATTGCATATTCTGCAACCTTACTGTTTTTGATAGAGGTATTGAGTGGCGTGGTGATTTTATCACTTACCCATTGCTTAGTATTGCTGAATTTTTCAGAAACGCCATTTTTGAAGCGGTCACCGTATTCAGCACCGGCGTCCTTGATCTTTTCTTTCCCATTGGAGAAAAAGTCCTTTACGTTACTTGCCCAGCCCTGAACTGTTTCTTTGGCTTCATCGAGTTTATCTGACACTTTTGTTTTGAAATCATTAAAACTCTCAGAAATGGAATTCAAGCCATCTTTTACTTTTGTCTTAATTTCATCCCAATTCAAGGCAACACCAGCTGCAATACCCGCAACGCCCGCTGCAATTAGTCCTAAACCAAGAGGGATACCAACCCCGCTTATGCACAGAAGCACACCTATAGCAAGCAAGGCTCCACCAATCACTACCCCCAAACTCTTTAGAACGCTTTTTACCGTATCGACTATCGTGTCCCAGTTTAATGCGATTGAACCGATGAGTGCCGCTGCCCCTACAGCGATCAACGCTATCCCAAGGGGTATATTTATTCCAGTTAAGCACATCATAATGCCAAGAGGCAAAGTACATCCCGCAATATAACCACCCATATCACGTAAAATATCTTTAATCTTCTCTGAAACAAACTTCCAATTAAGACCGACTGCTGCCCCAAGAGCACCCGCCCCTGCTGCAATCAATCCAAACCCGAGCGGAGCATTTACTCCTGTCGAAACGAGAATGATTCCAACAACAAGAACTGCTGTACCTAATGCTGCCATAATCACGCTGATTACAGTTTTAACTTTGTCCGAAAGTGAATTCCAATTCAATGCGACGGCAGCTGCCATTCCCACCGCTCCGATTGCAATCAACGCAATACCAAGCGGAACATTGACCCCGGAAATTGCAAGAAATGCACCAACCACTAAGAAAGCAGCCCCAAGCATGCCAGCAATGGCCGATAGTGTTGCTTCAATGTTGCCCTTGAGAAACTTCCAGTCTATAACGGCTGCTCCTACGATATTCGCTGCACCCGCCACCATCAATGCAATGCCCAGGGGGACTTGACCCGTGATTGCCATTATCACGCCCAGCGCAAAAAAGAAGCCGCCAAGCATGCCCATTATTGTAGTAAGTGTTTTGGCCAAACTGTCAGACATTCCGTTCCAGTTTAACGCAATAGCACCAGCAATCTTGATAGCACCCATTGCCATAAGCGCCAGGCCAACTGGAATATTTGCACCCGTAACAACAAGAATGGTACCAATCACTAACTCGAAAAAGCCTAACACTGTTTCAATTTCAGCAAGCCCGGCCTTAATCTTTTCTACAATTTCATCAACTTTTGACTCCACAGCGCCAGCTAAGAAATCATAGGTCGGCATTTCAATACCGAGATCAGACCCGGACAATCCAGCGGCGTTAGTTGACGAACTTCCGCTACCAGAAGAACTGTTATCATCGGGAGAAATGACATTCAGTTCATCGATCCCCAACATAGCAGATTTCAGTTTCTTGGCAGCTTTACTTGTTTCTTTAAGGTTAGAAGCAGCAGATTTGGAATTGTCAGCCAATCCACTTGCCGCTGTAGAACTTTTAGTAAGGCTGGAATAGTCCACTTCCGGCATAGTGAATCCCATGAACTTCGCAACCTCATCTGCCAACATTCTGAGTACCTTAACGAATGCGATCACATACGGAATCACAGCATTCAAAACCGGAATAAAAATATTACCTAATGCCCGAGCGCACTGAGTCACTTGGGCTTGCAGTACACGAATCTGATTTGCAGGAGACGTCAATGTACGAGCCATGTCCCCCTGTACGGTCTGAACTTGCTTCATGACCGCATAGTATCTAAGCTGTGATTTCTCAGCCTGTGACATAGCAGAAACCTTTTTGGTAATACCGAGCGCAAGTGCTTCCTCTTGCAGTCTTGCCACAGACAAATCATAACCCAATCTGCGTAGTGGCTCGAGCTCACCCGAAATACCGGATTGCAATTTCTGCATGGCGCCTTCAACTGAGATATTATAGAAAGAGCTAATGTCATATCCCAACTGAGTAAGGTTTTTTGACATCAAACTTGCTTTATCGCTTGCTACACCAAAACCAGCAATGATCGTGTTGAACACACCCTGATTACGCATAAATTGTCCAGGGTCTATACCTAACACTTCACCAACATGCTCAGCGTAGTTTTTTGCCTCATCCGCATAATCCCCCATGGAGGCTGTAAATAAGTTTACATCTTCCACGTATTGATTTGACTGTGTAATCCACGAGCCAATAACGCTTGCTGCACGCTTTAGAGCCGAACCAACTGTCACGATCTTTGACAGTAAATTGCTCCATGAAAACGAGCCTTTTTCGTTAGACGCACTGGCCGTCTCCATTGCATTTGCCGTTCTTTTGATATTAGTAGGCAATCGATTGTATGCAGCGCTCACCGTATTTAGCTTTGAAGCAAGCGGCGTCAATGCGTTGGACAGCTTTTGAATCTGACTGGTGAAGGTTCCCCAGTCCATTTCCTTGAGTGTTTGCGCCAACTGAGGTAACTTCTTGAGAGCAGTAATGGTACTGTTCAAGCCGGAGGATTTACCCATCGAATTGAGCGGCTGCAAAACCGAATTCAAACTTTGAACACCGCTAAGATTTATATCGCCAAGAGAGGAAACAGCTTGACCAATGTTTTTCAACTGATTTCCTATAGAAGAAGAAATCTTCACTCCGCTCAATGATCTCAGCTTTTCGATACTACCAGCCAGCTTTTCAATTTTATCGAAGTTGGAGGAGTCCATATTTTTAACGGACGAATCAAGATTTTTCACCTGGTTCGCAATACCTGTTAAGCCAATGCCCCCCTTAGTGGCAGATTTCAACCTCTGTAACGATTCAGACAGAGAATCTATCCCACTAACAGCAGAACTCGCATTACTTTTGACTTGCACTTCCAACTGCTCAATCGTGGTATCCATTTACTCACCTCTCTTCTGCTGATTTTGTCTTCTTGCTTTTCTGTGACATATAGGTCTGCATGTACAACAGACCCTTTTCGGCTTTCGCTTTTTCTTTTTTCTCTCGTGCTTCCTCAACCCCACGGCGGCTAATAGGATAAGCCTCCTCGACATAGGGTTTAGGTTTTGTTCCCTTCTTGACATTTGAGTTGAACAGCGGAGCCAGGCGGGCCAAAGCGTCATAAATATACATTCCTTGCAGCCATGCGCTCTGATTTATACGTTCTTTCCTAAGCTCATCTGCCTTGCGGTAATATATCGCAAGCGTCGCGTCTTGCTCCCAGTATTGCTCGTATGTCATGCCTATCGATAAGTAATAGGGGAACTGCTCTATAAAAATCTCCGAATAAGAACGGGGAGCAGAGCGATTCTCACGCTCGCTCCCCGTGTGAACGGATTTACGATCTAACGCCGAGTCACTTACCAGCTCGTCGTCCAGTTTACGTTTCCCTCAGAAGTCTCCGGCTCCTCGACCAGCGCCACGATGGGTTCATTGTACATTTCTGCCAACTTACCGATCAGGTCTTCTTTATTGGTCATGTGCTCGAAAATTTTGTCGATGGTTTCTTTCTTAACCCACCGATGATGAGCAAGAAACGCCCCTTCAAACAACGCGGGCAAAGTGGACATGGGCTTATTCGCAACCTCTGCCGCTACAAACCCTCGCTTCTCCATTTCCGTAACTGTCTTACGGGTAAATTCGAGCGTGTATTCTTTATCTTCAAAAGTGAAAGTCAACTGCTTTGCCATGATTTATTACCTCCTGATATTTACGCCTCGGTGTCCTCCACGATCTCGCTGGACGGCGCAATCGTAATGGTCATTTCAACTACCTCGTTGGTGCCGCCACCGTTAGCATGAACAGACAGAGCACCCTTAAACTTGAATTTACCATCCGTACCGGTCGGAGTCACAGTGCCGCCAGCCTCTGTACCACCAAACCATACAGCAAATTCATTTTCGCTGCCTTCCATGGCTTTAAGTTTCTTATACTCATCATGAGTATAGTTCGCTGTAAACTCCAAGGAGTCCAGAGACTGAATGCCCGGAATATAGGTCTGCATTTTATCAGACAAGGTTGTGGTTTCCAACATCTCAGGAGCGCCGCCGAGATCAGGAAAATCCTTAATATCGATCAGCTTCTCATAAGTGCTGGTCTTCTTCTGCATAAGAAAAATCTTATAGGTGTTAATTGCCATTTGAATTTACCTCCTGTAAATTGTTTTATTTTTAGAGACGATCGCTCGATACCTTGCGATCATTCTATAAATCGTAGCGTCCTGCTCATTGGGAACAGGATTCATGAATGTACGTGTAAAACCAAGTTTCTCCATCTTCGAGTCAATCAAAGAAATTATTTCTTTGCACTCTGCCTTTTTACCACTCGTTCTGTTTGAGTAAACATTCACCTCGTACTGGATTTGGGCGTGGTTTTCGATACACCCGGAATCTCTTGTGTTGCGATACACTTGATTATCTGTTTCGATAAGAGATACACAGGGAAACGAAGGGGGTGATTTGACATACTCACCGGTCATATACACTTTCGGGTATTTCAGTCTCACATCAGAGGAAACTATACCAAAAACTTCTGCCTCAATGTCAATCACCCGAATACCTCCTTCGCAATGTCTTGAATATCGTTACAAACGGAAGCAACCGCGTTCGCCATTGGCATTCGAGCCGGAGTGCCTCGGGTGAGCTTTAGTTCACCATCTTCGTAAAACCCCCAGGCTTCCTTTCTTCCGTTTCCTTTTCCAAAACCTCCGATGGTCATTCCCAGTTCCGTGCCACGGGGGTGAGGAGACGAACCGGGTGAGCCGTTATGATAAACGCCAGTGCCAAACTCAACCCAAACAGCGTCTTCTCCGCTCGCAATAACAACGGTAACCGATCCTCGATTATCCACAGACACATCAACCTGTGCAACACTCTGACTTCCTCGTATCAGATCGTCCACAACGGCACCACTAAATCCTCTTTTTGCTTCATCAGCCAACCGTTCGGCAACTTTCTCTCGTAGAAGCTCTGTTTTACGAAGGATTTCTTGTTTGTAACCATCCAGTTCTTTCATAGCCCGGTCAATTTCACTCGTCGATAACCCAAAAGAGATGATTTTTCTACCCACTGACATTCACCTTGCTTATCGCAATCGACACGCTGTTCAAACCCTTGGCCACCTTCTTGACGATATAATCGAAGGGAGTAATGAGCTCACCATTATCGTCCGTAGCCAGAGCCCCAGTTTCATCAATCCGTGGCGTTTTGTCAATCCAAAGCACTGTGTACTCGTCAATCGCCGGAGCGTCGGTTCCCATGACAATCACTTTGTCATAACTCTCGCTTTCTCCAAACTGTCGGGTGCTTGTTTCGCCCTTAGCAGCAGAAATGTTAGCAAAAAACTCCACTGGATTGTCTCGAATGATTTCGTATTCCCCTGTAACATTTCCGTACTCGTCCGTCTTCGGGACTTTCTCTTTGTACAGAGAGTAGAAGAATCTGCTTTTGTTCCGTTCCATCATTCTCATTTGATCACCCCTACATGAGGAGTAACGACCTTGAGCATGGAGGACGGAACATCGGCATTTTCATAACTTCGGGTGATACCGTTCTCAGAATGAGAGGTCTGGCCTTCTGCGCCACGCTTGTTCAGCATGTATGCCGCAATCTCGCATTGGAGAGCGCCATATTTTTCAGGAACTTCACTCACATTTGACTCATACGGAAATGCCCGATCAATGATTTTACGACCGGCTAATTTAAGATAGGTGGACAACACTTCGTCACTGTCAGAATTGCCGACCATCGCCTTAAGCGCAATCAACTTTTCGTTCTCAGTCATGTTGTCCACCTCCTTTACTTAGGCAATCTCGTAGAAACCTTCGGTCTTCGGGTTGGTCTTAGGTTTACCAACGACGTAGCCGTTGTCGGTTTTAGCGTAGTAAACCTTGTCCTGGGAAACCGTAGTGTCCGCAGTGGCAGTAGCAGTACCCTTGAAAATCTTGACTGCCTTGGTAGCGTCAGTCAGAGCCGCAAGGTAATACTTACGAGACCAAATAGTGTTCTGACGAATATCGCCGTCACGGTCAGTCTCAACCTCGACACCCTTCTTATTGAAGATGGTAACTGCCTGTCGAGTAGCAACCACGATAGTACCCTTCGTAGCGTCCTTCTTGGTGTAGATGTTCACGCCGCCAACAGTACCGATGTAGCCAGCAGAAGCAAACGCTTCCACATACTTAAGATCCTCTGCGAGATTCTTACGAAGCTCAGCAGTATCACCCGGGTTCACGAAAGCGAAGGTCTGCGGAGCAACCTTATCCGGCTCGTTGTCGGTGCCTTCGATGTTCAGATTGGCAACAGCGTCCACGAATGCGGCAAAGTCAATCTTCGCAGTAGGAACGACCATAGTAGCCTTCTTGAACTCGTTATACACATCACCGTTGACGGTATTGAACATATCAGTACCCATGTGACGAGTGCCGACAGGAACGAGCATGGGGTCAGTCATTTCCTGTTCGTCATAATATTGGAACTTATTCTGCGCCAACTGAATCTCGTATTCCTCGGGGGTAAAGGAAACTTCAATGGCCTTGGAGTTACCCTCGCCCATTTTCAGCTTCTCCGTACCAGCAGTAGCCTTGTAGACGTTGATCTTACGCTTCATACCAGCTGTACCCACGAGAGAATTATCAACAGTACAGAACTGCTGTAAATCAAGGTGGGAATTAAACTGATCTTCGATCTCGTTAGAGAGATAGAAATTGTCATAAACTTTATGAGCCATTACTCATTGCCTCCTGTATCAGTGTTGTAGAGGGCTTTGTAGTCCTCTGGATTTTTTTCAGCAAATGCATACCGTTCCTGCGGTGACAATTTGCGTAACTCCGTTAATGTCATTGCTTTTCCATCACCATCAGGTTGCGGCTTGGGCGTTTTTTTCAACGCCTCTGCACGAGCTGCTTTCTGAACGACTTCCAACTGCTTCTTTTGGTTAGCAAAAACCTTATCGTTATCTCCGTCAACCATCGCTTCGGCAGTTTCAGAAGCCAACTTGTCTTCGTAACCCATGGCAAGTAATTCAGCCTTAAACTTTGAAATTTTGCTGTCACGCAATAGCTGATCATACGCTGACTGCAACTTTTCGCGGTCCTCCTGTTCTTGGCGTCTTTTCTTTTCGTCCTCGGAAAGTTTTGCATTCAGTTCCTTCTTTTTCGCAGCCAGTTCAGAAGCGGTTTTATCAAAAACATCCTTCTTCACATAGCCGCTATAATCCGGTTCCGCGCTCTCATACGCCTCAAGAGCTGCAATTTTTTGTTCCGGGGTCATATCGGAATAGCCTTCGATCGTAGAGGTATCAATTTTTGCCATACATTACTTCTCCTGTCTTTTAATGTCTTCTGTGACAATTTTGCGGTTTACGTCTTCTCTGACGGTCATGCTGTGTTTTATGTCTTCTCTGACCTTATATCAAGCCTTTCGGCTTAATTCCATCACTCATTATCCGAATCAACGCCCTCTATCGGATCACTATCCAAAGATTGATTCATCGGACTCTGATGAGCCTCTTTCTCTTGCTGTTCCTCATAATGCTTTTTGCTCATGGCGTAAGCAGATTCAGCGTCAGAGAACATTCCACTATGCTGAAACGCCAACTGCGGATGAATCTTCGGTTCTTGCAACATTGAGATAAGCACCTGAGACTTGCTCTGGATCGCTTCGTAATTACGACGGGTAAACTTCATGTCAATATCGCAAAGACGAAGTGTCAACCCGCCGAGGTCTCGGCAAATGCGAAGAACCAACTTGAGCATTTTTTTCTCAGACCGCTTAAATACGTTCTCAGAATCTTTTGCTCTCGCCTCAGCGTCCGACCAGCCGTCACGAAGAAGTACAGCCGAACCGGTGTCGGAGGTAGATGAGCCACCATTGCGGTTGGGCATACCACAAATCGTTAGAACAGAACCATACAAGTCTTCCTTAAATGTCTGCGACTGCGTTTGATTCAATTCTTTCACGATTAAGTCAACATCGACTTTGCCACCATTGTTATCCGGAGGAACCATAATGGCACCTTTCTCGAGAAATTGGTCGAATGTGTCCATGTCAATATCGCAACCAACAAATTTCCAAAACGCTTGAATGAATTGCTCCATTCCGTCCATTCGATTGCTTTCAACATTATTGATGGCGTCCAGCAAAGGAAGTACGATTTCAAATGCACCCAGCCGAGCGTTATTAGCTGGATATTCAATAATCGGAATCATGCCCAATGCGTGCGGCTCTGATTTTACAAGAAGCCCGTTCTCCAAGAGATAATAGTCCGTTTCGGTGTAAATCGACACATGCAAGATTCCATAATCATCTTTGTAATACTTCGCCGCCATCATCGGCTTGTTGCCGATTTCGTTAGAGTAAACAACAAAGGTATTTCTCGGATCAAGCGTATAAAGCTCAAAGGGAGCCTCGTCTTCATCACCTGGCTCGTCAGGTAGCACCAGTCTATATGCAGTGCCACAAATCATCTGCCATTCGACTAACTCTTGATCTTGAGCCGCCTTGTCTTCCGCAAACATAAACTCGTTCAAGCGGTTGATTTGATCAACGATGTCCTCCGTGCCCTGTCTACTGACATACTGAATCGGCTCGCCGCACAGATAGCCAACCTTAAACGAAACAATCTCGTTGGCTCGATTTTCGATAATTTTGTTGCAAATCTCAGGTCGAACTTCTTTTGTTCGATGTTTAATTGGCTGATCTCCGCGGTAATATTTCCAGAGGTAGTCAATCTCACTACGATTAAGTTCATGAGCTGAAAACGCCTTTGAAAAGACATGCGCGACATTTTCCGAATCAATGACCGGTGCGCTGGTTTTGATAACTCGTCTACCATTCATGAATCGAGTGCCGCTTAACGCCTTGCTTTTACTTTCATCAATCGTGTGAGATATATCGCTCCCTCCTAACTTGGAAAAATAAAAAGAACGGGTGCATAACCACTTGAGGAGTAATCCTCGTGCAGTTATGCACCCGTTCGTTAATAATTCATATAATCATTTGAACACATTATTATTGTATCACAACATTTGGATATTGTCAATACTAATTACACAATATTTTGTGTTACCAGGGACGATTAAATACTTCGACCTTGCTACTCATAAAACTCTGAGCATAATCGGCCAACATAGCCATTCCATCTGGAACATCATCGTGCTTATTCTTCCCTGCAACAGTGTATGAGCATAACATTTCCATCATTTTACCGTAATCTGATTGTCTTTTATACTGAGATTTGTCTCGAAACAAACAGTGTTCTTTCACCCAAGCTGAATTAACAATGATTTTTGTCTCTTTATGAGCCGTTGTAAATTTGGTGGTTATACAGGTGATTCCACCTCTTTTCTTAATTTCTCCTTGGACTTTCTCAGCTACCCTGCCACCAGCCGAATTACTCTCGAAACGACAGAGCCCAACTCGCCTTCTTACGAGGATTTCTGTTAATCGAGCGTCAACAATGTTTGGCAAGCTATTATCGCATACGCAATCGACAATATAATAATCTTGTCCATATACTTCGGCCACAGGCAAAAATGCATAATCGCAACCTGTATCTTTAGTGTCGCATATCCCGATTATCGCGTCAGGATCAGAGGCAGGTAAATCAAAGAAACGACGCAGTTCATCTTCATTGTAAACTAAGCCTTCGCGCTCAACCGGCTCGTTCATATAAAGAGCTCTCCAACTTACATCGTCCATAATGTCCCTTTGCTCATGATAAAACTCCGTAGAAAAGCCAACGCCAAAAGAATAGTCAAAATTGGAATGGTCGTTATCATCAAGAGCGGGTACAACAATGAATTTCGCTCGCGAATTCTCCTCGTATTCTCGCTCCAACCTACCGATCACATCATGAACCGACCACCTGGTGGCAATATGCAGTTCTTTACAATGATCGCCAATTTTACGCTGTCTTAAGTCCGTCGTATAAGTATTCCACAACTTATCAAGACGTTCTTTTGACATTGCCACCTCAATACCTGAAACTAAATCGTCACAGTAGAGTAAGTCAGCTGCACGATATAAACCGGCGTTTCCCGTTCCTATAGAAGTGAATTCCAGCGTTTCAAACCTCTGTCGTTTTCCTACATCAATTCTACAATCCTTGGCATTAGTATTTGAGACAGACATCGACGGAAAAACATCTCCCCACAAATACTCGCCACTTTTGTCCAAGATCCTCAAACATTCATCGTACACACCTCGGATAAAGGCATTTGAGTGACTGCCTGTTAATTTTGGTTCGTCCGGTCTCTTACCGGCCAACCAAGTCAAGAAGAAAATAGCCAAGGTTGTTTTGCCACTGCCGGGAGGAAGAGATACCGTCAGTAAATCCAGCTTATCATCTGCCAGTTCTTGCATAGCGTCAACTACTCGCTTAAGCACTTTTCGTCGAGGTGGATAAAACTTTTTGTCTGGTTCTCTATTCCATTCCACATAGAGCAAGTAGGAATCGAAGTCATGGGGAGCAGCGGCAAGTAGCACTCGTTTATGGAGTGCGAACAAAGTTCGCAACGTCTCCTCATTCTGACAAGTACCTATTTGAGTAGAAATGTCCTCGGACAGAATTTTTAGCCACTTCACACCGAGAGATACTTCCGTCTTCATAGCTTCCCGGCACATATTGTAGAGGTCTTCGCCAGCTTTCAAATCGCCACTCTTGAACCTCTGATAGATAATTTCAAGTAATTGCTCCATAGTTACCTCCAAACAAAAAGAAGGTGTGTTACCGTTCAGAGAATTTAATCTCTGTGCGATAACGCACCTTCTATATAATCACAATATTTTATTTTCTTCGTCTGCGTCTCCCTCGATGGTGAGCACGCTCATTCATTTTCATACATTCCCACAGGACAACCGCCGGGAACGCCAGTACCAGTAATACAATCTTCATAGGCTCATTTCTCCGATAGCGGTATCTCGACTTTCGTACCGTCAGAGAACTCAACCGATACCGTAGAATCATCGTTCAACTGGAACAACCATACCACATCGGCAGTCACGCCGCTTTGTACGCTGGAATCACACTGAATATAACCGTTAGTTTTTTCACCTGTTGGTACAATACAAGGGATTTCGACACCGTTCTGAAACGCCTTGACCGTAACATAATCAGCCGGGATAGCTGTTTCGTCACTACCATTCGTGTATTGTGTGTAAACCGCTACGCAGTCTCGGTCAGCCACATTGACTTTCTCACCGCTGACATACGATATAGTGTGTTGGGATTCAGCACCACAGGCAGTGAGACCTAACACCATCATTGCGGCACATAGGATTGATAGGATTTTCTTCATTGTTCTACCTCCAATGGGAGAATAGGCGTGTGCACACCCTGCACCCAGTCCACATCTCCGTATTTATATTTGCCCTCATAAAAAGGACGATTAGCCAATATTCCTCGTATCGTAGAAGGTTGAAACCTCTTACCCTTTCGCGTTCTATACCCTTCTTCATACAATGAATCACATATATCCAAGAGCATTGCTTTTTCTCGATCGTGTTCTCGGAACACCATTTCCACTATCGGCTCTTCATCGGGATTAACTACAAGGACGCCATCCACACTGGTGTACCCGTATGGCTTATTTCCGCCTGAGTACCCGCCGCATTTGGCTTTTAGAGATCGTCCTCTCCCTGTGCGCAATGCGATATTTCGGCGTTCCTGTTCTGCAACAAACATTAGCAAAGAGCGGTATATATTTGCAAAATCATCGCCCTCAGAAAAATGCTCCTCTGTAGATAGTAGTTTGACGTTTCGCTTTTCGAGTGTATAGAAATAATAGAAATACAATTTCGTATCACGAGCCACCCGATCATTCTTGAATACGATTACCGCCTCGTGACGAGGCAAGGCGTCAGACTGATACAGGATTTTATTCAATTCCGGCCGATTGTCCTTTGCGCCACTGATAGTGTCTGTACACCAGTCCACGATTTCATAGTCATGTTCATTCGCATATTCTAAAATTGCATTTCGCTGGACATCAATTCCAAACTTATCATCAAGCGATTGCTCCTCCGTTGACACACGAATGTACCCTATTGCCGCTTTCATGAGATAATTACCCCCTCAAGTAGTAAAAGTAGTGGAAAATCAAAAATTGCGGTAACTTTTGCTATATACGCGCGTACTAAGAGGAAGTTACACGCAAAATGCTGTTTTCAACTACTTTAACTACTTCACTCCTTCTTTTTGTAGGTGAGAACGATGTCATAACCGAGAGCGTCCATCATTTTAACGAAAGTATCGTTCACGATTCCACCATTCTTTTTGAGAACTCGGTTGATGTACTGGCCAGTAGTACCGATTTCTTCACCTAACTGCTGTTGTGTCTTCCCGGCTTCGAGGAGCTTCACCTTTACATCAACTTCAATGTTATTCTCAATCATGTTTTGACCTCCTGTTTGTTGTTTGTGACACAAGTATAGCACGATGGAGTGGGAATGTCAACACTAATAGGATAATAATTTATCTTTTATAGGGTCTTTTTAATTTTTTGGGGAATTTACGGCACTCCCTACGGCCTCTGTCCTCCGCTCATATCCCCCCCGAGGGTATGCCGCCACGCCTTTATATTTTACCGCAAAGCGGCTTTTATAATTAGCTAATACACGGAATGCACATAAAATAAAAGCCCGCTGCATTAGCTAATATGAGCTAATACGCGGGTATGTGCGTCTAATTATGATTAAAATTTACATTTACTATATACAAGTAACCGCACATAAAATAACCGCCCCCGGACGGCTCCGGAAGCGGTTATTTTCAATTACTTTGCTTTATTATTTCTGATAGTACCATAAACGGAAAAAGAATCAGGCATATTAAAATAGTACCCATTTTACACCCCCTTTCTTAACGTACGGTAAACCGTCTATATTCTGTGGCTGTGGTGTATTTTTGGTATAGATCAGGATAGGCCGCCTTGAAAGCGGAGGAATTAAAACGGGCCGACTTAATGGGCGTATATGACGCCACGGCGGCGCCCTCCGCGTGCGTTTCCTCCGTACCCATAAGTGATAATATATCACTTTTTAGCGCGTCGTTCATGGCGTTTAACTCTTCAATTAACCGCTTGTTTTCGCGGTATTCGTTGCAAAGCGATTCAAAGCGAGTCATATTATTTTACCTCCAATTTATAAAAATGCGATTTCAAAAGCGTAATATTATAGCATTTATTCCAACGGGCCAACTCTTCAAGGCACGCCAAGGGTGCACCGCGGTATATATACGGGTTGGACCCGTCCGCGAATTCTAAGTGTATGACGATCTTTTTTCGGGGCGCATAGAAAGAAATATACCGCCCTGTTTCCGCGCTGCAATTATAGTACATGAAGGAATTACAATAGCCTATAAAATCGCTATTGCAGCGGGCTATATTTGCAGTATCTCTCATGGCGAACGGTGGGCCCTCCGGGCGCATTTTACAAGGGGCGCAAACGACGTCAAAGCCCATGTTATATAACTTCTCTGCTTTTCGCTTGCTCACTCTTTCCAGGATGTCGCTGAAATAACTGTACATTTACATAACCTCCCTATATTTCGGGCTTTGCATGTACCCGTCAAAAGCCCACAATTTAACGTCTTCGGGCCTGCCCCCGGCGCTGTCCGCAATTTCTTTTGCTATGCCGTCTTCATTCCACGAATAGCAATAGATAGAATACCCGTTAATATCTTCGGGGCTTTCCGGGAGGCTGTCCCCGTCGTGTATAATCCATTCTGTCCCGGTGTTGAAATATTCGGCTTCAAAGGTGGAAAGGGCTTCCCGGCTCCAATTATCGGCAATGTAAAACACTTCTTGCCAATCGCTTTGACAATATCCCCGAATTGTGGAATACTCCCACTTTTTACCCGTTACCACGGAAAGGGCTTCGCATAATACCCGGTTTTCGTCACAGCTTCTACAGGTGGAATATTCGGCAACCATCATTTTGATAGCGTGTATATCCCTTGTACTGTATGCCGCTTTTTCCGGGTATAACAGATCGTTAATTGCTTCCGTTGCGTTTTTGTAAAATTCGGAGTAGTACCCGGCCCCGCTTTCAAGATCGGAAAGGGCTTCGCACAATTCCCCATCTTGCAGGGCCTTATATACACGGGTGAAAACTTCCGGGCAGTGTGAATCAAAATCACGGTTGCCACAGATCGCCATATCTTCCGGCCAATCATTAAACAGGAAAAGAGGGCTTTCCTGATATTCTGTGGGAACCTGTTTTGCATATACTTTCATTGCTTTATGCCTCCTTTTCAATGGTGTAAAAATCGCTGTGGGTTCCGTGGTGCTCTCTCACTTCAAAACCGCACTTTTTAAAAATTGACCAAAAACACGAAACGCCAACGCCGCCTTCAAAACAAGGAATAGCACCATGCCCGGCACCATACTCAATAATTGACTTATTAGAGCGCCCAGAGTATGCCGTTTTGCTTTCGTCACTCTCGCCAGCGGCAAGGGCGTTTTCTTTATAGGTGCAAAGGAGTTGTAAAACGCTGTCGCATTGGTTCAGAGCTTCGGCAACCGCTGCCGATTCTTTATCATACCCACAACCGCTTGCCGTTCCTGTAAATGTTCCGGCGTTGCTCATTGCTACGGCGTGAGGGTTGTAGCCCCATGTGCGCGAGCGCACCCAATCAATCGATATAGACAGGTAGGAAAGAACCGGGGCGGCGGCTACTCTGTCGAGTTGTGCGAGCTGTGCGGCGGTTTTCTTGTCAATCTCTCGGAAAGCTCGAGCCGTTGCAAACTCCACCGCCTTTTCCCGTGTGATTCTGCCGTTTTTGTACTGCTCCCAACGTGTAGCGGTGCTGTACTCCTGTAAACCTCTGTCCGGGTCTTCGTGGTATTCTGTCGCCCACGTTGGCATATATCCATTGAGGATATAAAAAGCGGTGTTGTTTTTGCGTGTTTCGCTGTCGGTGATCACTTCGTTTTTAATGTTTTTATACTCGGCCATAGTGTTACCTCCTGTGTAATCCGTTCTGTGTTGTTTCTTGTCTTATTATGGTTATACTATAACACTTTTCGGATTGAGTGTCAATACTTTTCGGATAATTTTTTATCTTTTTTGTGTTGGCTTGCAATCCTATTTACATTATATAGGCTGCCCGGGACGCCAACCGCATATAATGTAAATAATATAATATCCTGTATATAACGCCCGCTGCATAGATTACATAATTTTTGAAAATTTTACCGTCAAAAAGAACGCCGCCCGCGGGAAAATTCTTCCCGGAGCGGCAGTTGATAGTCGTTAGTCTATAGTCGATAGTCGTTTTTATAGTCGCTGCGCCATAGTCGAAACGTTTCTTAGTCGTTAGACTTCTCAGAGTTTCCCTCTGATAGTCGTTCAGAATCCGGAGCTATGTAACGACGTCTGATCTCCTCTACCGAATAGTCGCTATCATTTCTCTGATTGGGCGTAATAACATGCTCGGTCTTATCTTGATAACCATAGTTGTTTTTGCCCAGGAAGATACCGGCCACAGGATTGACCTTTCCGGAATTCATGTAGGACTCCCACAAATTTTCGAGCAAAAAATACGCTTTTTTAATGAGGTCGGTTATGCCTGGCGGCAACGCAGTCTTATACCCCGTACTTCCTGTAGGTGCGTCATGAGTAATAGCCCACAAAGTCTGCCGACTCATACCATTCAACGCCATGGCCATACCGGCAACAGTCGGTTTCATATCAGCATTGGCATACAACGCAAAATAGTCTGAAAGTCGTTGCTGTACCTCCTCTGCGTTTCTCATATCAATGTTCGGCATGTTGAACAACTTCATATTTACACTCAAGAACTTTGCATTATCCCCCGAGTCAAGGTTATACCCATTCGTACCGATCACAGGAGAGTTGCCACCCCTTGGTTTACATTTTTTCTTTTTTGACGAAACAGTCTCCTTAGTCGGAACAGTCTCCTTAGAATTTTCCATACAGTCTCCTTGCTTTTTAGTATTATTGCTCAAATTCAGTCTCCTTATTATTATTCTTATTGCAGTAGTAGAAGTAGCTAAAAACAAGTTTTTGCGTGTAACTTTTACTAAGTACGCGCGTATATAGAGGAAGTTATACGCAAAACGCCAAGAACAACTACTTTAACTACTTCAAATGGCCGTTTTGCGTGTATTTTTTGTATTTTGTGAGCAAAAACCGCCCATCTTCACTTCTGTACAACTTATTCAGTCTGCCTTCCCAGTCATTGTCAGGAAACAGTCGGCAGAGATACGGGCCGATAGATTCCGGGCAGCTGCTACAGTTTACCTGATTGAGACAAAAATCCTCGCATGTCATGGCCTTCAACTTAACGAGCGGTTTCGCTTTACTCTGCTGGCGGGCTTTCGGAATTGCAACATTGAACGGCTGTTTTTCGTCAAAGAAAATATGACAAATCCCATCACGAATAATGCAAAGGTGCGCTCCATCAATCGGGTGCTCAAATATCGTCACAGCTACATCAAACTCCAACTCCATAATCAAGATGTAGCACTTATACTTTCTCTTACCGCTCAAGGGGAGTCTATTGAGTTCTTCTATAACAGCGGTTCGTAGTCGACTATATCGACTTTTCTGAACTCGTCTTGTTATCTTATTAACAAGGTCAGTGAGATCTTCCTTTATGCCGTTGTCTTCTCGCTCACCTCTAAAAAGTATCTCTCTCATTCCTACTCCTCGCTATTAAGCCATTCCCCTATAATTGGAAGACAGTCTACACATTCCTCATCATTGAAGCAATATGCAACTATCGAGTTAATGAGTTTTGCCATTTCATCAATGCTCATATTTTTTATTTTTTCAAAATTTGTCATTCTTCCACCTCCTGAACATCAATTAGCGCAGCTTTTAGATTTTTCCAAATCTGACAAGTTCCTTTGTATTTGATATTGCAAAAACTTTCACACGAACAAATATGGCAGGGATTTGATTTAACAAACCGTATTGCTTGATTTGTTGTATTTACAACATCAATTTTGATTTTGTTAATCTTCAAATCTCACCCTCCATTTTCGGCGGGTCGGGCAGTTCTCGCCAATGAGTGATGCGCGGATGAAGGTTCTGTAATTCAGCCCACTCAGCTACGGTACAAGAAAGAACTAAGAATCCGAGACACCGATCGTAAACGAGCATTTCTCCATTTGTGTCCGGCAACCTGTCCTTTACGCTGATCCAGCCGTCCGGCCGGTTAAAACTTGTCATTCCTGTTACACATTGTGCTTTCTCCTTTCCGGTAATTAACTCAGAATATGGAAGACTCTTAATCCAATCCATAAATCCAACAGACCATTCGTCCAACTTATGATTGTTACGAGATTTATAAATATTTGCCAGGACTTCATAATTCAGCATAACCGTCCGTTTCTGATTGTAAGAGCTTGGTAAGAGCTGAATCATTTGCCACCACCACTCTTTTTTAGCGTCTGTATTACACCAATGATATGCGTCCCTTGCCTCGTTCAATAGCTTAATAGTTTCTTTCAAATGAACAAGCCAAGAATTTTCAAGATATTCACAACTAAAATCTTCTATCGTAAATTCCTTTTCTGCAATCTTGTGCATAGTCGAACAAGAGTTAGCAACTGTGCCGACCTTATATGTGTCAAACTCTTTCCACCAATATAAAGGTGCAGTAATATCAACATATACTGCAATCATTCGCATGAACTTACGATGATCTGTACCAGCATTGCGAAGTTTCGTCATGAGGTCGTAATCATTTTTTCCAATAAGAGTCTTGTCTTGCATATCTAACACAGGACAATCATCACAATCGTAATCATCGCGACGGCAAACGCCGCATTGAACATCGAATTCACTATCACTCTTTTTCCAAGAGTTCATTGGATTGCGCATTCCTCTAATGGCAGCCTCCCAACCCATAACTTCAGTGTTTTCAAATTTAATCATCGTCGATCTCCTTTCCATTTTCGTCATGGAAGTTAATTTCCCGCTCCTGTTTTTCTGCTAACTGCATTATGATTCCTCCTTATAGGCTTCATCGAACTCCTTGCGTTTTCTCTCATATAAAGCCTTGATACGCTCGGACTGGTCGGTGATGATTTCAAACTTATCGCTGGAAAATCCCGGCGGCACTTCCTCGGTGTATTCAATATAAACCTTTTCTGCATGAAGGGGTGGGAAGTAAGGGAAGGTTACAGCCTTACGGAAATTCCCACTACTGAACCATGTGACACCGCCATTATCGGAAACAACAATTCCGTCAATATCTTCACACCTCGTTACATTACCCTGTGCGTCCACATCTTTGAAAACACTCGAGCAACGCTTATTCTGATATGTGCGAACACCGTTTCGACCATGAACTTCGTTCCATTCATCGTCAGCACCAGTGAGCGGAGAAATTGGCTTGAATCGAAGAAGTCGTTCCAGCTTTGACAGGACATAACCAGCGGAAAATTCGCTATGCCCCTGTTCGCTGAACGCTTTAACGATTTCAAGAATGTTACGATTTACTAAATCTTGCATACCGTCTTCATCTTTCGGAATCCGGGCAAGTTCGTTTTCTGCATACTGAATTAAACTCATTGCAATACCTCCTTCAATTTCAAACCACAGTAAGTTGCATAACCGCTCGAGGTCGATTTCCTGTCGAACCACTCCGGGTGACGCTCCATTTCAGAATTGAACTTACGAGCCGACAGGATATAAGCACCCTCGGACTTCGCCCAAATCTTGAAAGCGTTGTACAGGTCTTTTGCCTTGATAACGGTCTGTGAGTTTTCCTCCGGGACACGCTCACAGCGGTTCTCGAGGAACTGCAATACGAGGTCGTTATCACGCTCGTACTTGGTGACAACCGATTTCAGACGGTCACTCATTGTAAGTCCACGTTTTTTGTAGTGGATATACCCACGCACCAGCCACATGAAAATGCCGCTCATGCTGGACTGTTCGCACAGCTCGTCTTTGAGGTGGGTGTCCTGTTCCTCCGGGGAGAAGTGACGGTTAAATTCCACCACCTTGATACGCTCGGAAGCGAACAGGGACTTATCTGTCACCATCGGAAGGTCGTTACAGGAAAGCCATAGGGTAAACTGCGGCTTGAATGTGATTGCCGACTGATATAGCGCACGAGCGGAGATTTCCTCACCACCTGTAAGCTGCTTAATCTTTTCCTCATCCAGCTTGCCGTATTCATTGCTTTCGGCCATGGTGACGAAGCGTTTGCCCTTCAATCCTGCCAAGGTAGGGCTGGCGGATTCTGCGTCCTTCTGACGGTCTCCACGACAAATCATACCAACCGGGGCAACCTTGGCATAGTCACCGAGCATAGTCTCGATAGTGTTGAGCAAAGTGGACTTACCGTTACGAGTGGTTTTGCCATAGAGAATAAACATGCATTCCTCGTTACTGACGCCTAACATGGAATAACCAAGAGCTCTTTGGAGAAAATCAGCTTTTTCCTCGTCATTCTGCGTGACCTCGGCAATGAATTTCTCCCAGCGTTCGCATTTCACATCACGAGAAATCGTGTGGCTGAAAGCGGTCTGCATGGTAAGAAAGTCCTCCCATCTATGCTCCCTGAACGAGTAGTCCCGGAGGTCGTATGTACCGTTGAGACAGTTAATGAGGTAGGGGTCTGCGTCGAACTGCACAGCAGAGATACGAAGCTCCCCTGTAGCGTCCTTGAGAATTCTGTCACGCATGCGCCGATCACCCATCTTATTGACGAACCCGGTGTAGGACTTCCTGGTGTCATCGTCCTCGATTTCTCCGCAGTAGAGAATCATCAGCCGGACGAAATCTTTGATTTTCTCTGAAACGAGGATAGAACCTTCGTCCTTGCGCCATGCCCCCTCATGGTAGGTGTACCAGCTCTTATGCTCGGGACAATACCGTGCTTCGTGGGAGTAGAGCAAGCCGAACAGGTTTGCCATGCCCATTTCAGACCACTCAAAACCAGAGCTGGTTTCGTCTGCTTTCTCGGGGTGATACTGCTTGATCAGATACATCTTCGAGGATAATTCCTCGTCCATAATGACACGACCGTTGCGTGTCTCGAAAAGTTCTTGCATTACCTATCACCTCATTTTAAGAACTTCAAGTATGTCTCTGTACCATTTTTGGTACATATCACACTCGATTTGCAGTTCCTCATAAGTTTTTTCGTGTTTAGAAATTAAAGACCCATGAATACCCAGGGAGACGCTTAATGCCTCATTGATTGCCGCCATTTCTTCATCGGTGAGTTTGCCAATGTAATCCCCTATCCTTTTTTTGGAGATCGTATAGACCTGCTCACACATGGCAATAGAAGGACACTTGCATTTAATCGGTACATGAGTGGGCATTGAGTTTTTAGCTTTCGTGGTTAAGAACACAACAGATACAATCGAAGCATTTTTGTTCCCAATATCATTGGAAACAATCACACCGGGTCTCCCTTGAGAGATCATCATTTCTGAACCCGTGTGCCCTGTTTCTCCATTCAGTATGTAAAAAATTTCACCTCTGTGAACTTCAACATCATTGATATTCATTTCGATTCACCCGCCTTCTTACCAAGAATGGTCAATGCGCAAACTTGCTTTGATTCAATCCACCATGCACATTTTTCTTTTTCGCAAACCATGTAGGATTGAGTGCCCGCCGTTAGAAGCGGGCATAAACATTTATTCATAGATTCCCCTTTCATCGTTTGTACCTCGTAACGCTATTGCATATAGTACGCACTTCATATTTATCAAGCGGAGGATCACAAGCAGCAGTATTAGCGTACAACAACTCATCGTAAATCTGAGATTTAGTGTAGCCTTGATTGTGAAGCACACCGGCCAGAGATGTCAGACAAACGTTACGGCACCCATCTGGAATTCTCGGGTAGGCAGGACGAAGCCGTATGCGCCCATTTGCGACGGGTTCCTCCCAGCTGGGTGAATATATCTTGTCTCGCTTAAAAAGCGTGTCATTTGCGCTCTCACGAACTTCTGGAAAGTATGTTCGCACAACATAATCAATCGCTTCTTGATTCTCGATGATTTCCCGATAAAGAAGTGTATCTCCAGTCATGATAAAGTATCGAGACGCTTTATAAATCTCCACACCATGAAGGTTGTTTTTTCCCTTAAAGGGGAGATCACCCCGGAGGAGAATGTGAAATCCACACCCACTCCGGGATTTCTCCGTGTAGCTGTGACATTTGCCGACAATATCAGCACCAAGGAAATTCATAAGGCCGTCTTCATCGTAGCCGCAGTCAATGTCAATTCCGACGTAGCCATTGTCCGCAAAAACAAAACCGCAGTAGTCATAATAGCGTTGGTTATACGATTCGAGAGCAGTCTCAAAATCTGACCATGTTTCCGGGTCGGTTGAAGAAGCAGCTTTGTTCTCCCATGCTTTCATGGGGACTTTGCTATCATCCGTCGCGCACACCCATTGGTTAAGATTCTTCAATTCCTCGGGGATATTGTCATAACAAACCACGCCGCTTTGCCACCTCACGCTCGAGCTCAGTAATTAGTTTCCATAAAGTGTCCTGAGACACATTCGCCATTGTCGAAACCCTGTAGATGTTATCGGGTATGGTGTCTGTGCCTCTATACACTTCCAGGAGCATTCCTCTTTCTTTGCCAGAATATAACCTCAATGCACTTTCGCATGCGTTCCAGTTATAACGATCAATGTCGTTGCGAAACACCGGGTCAGCATGCCGTGCATAGAACCGCAAACAATGTTTGACATACTCGGAATAAAACGCTTTAGCCATTTTTATCCTCCGACTTCGAGGCACTCTTACGCTTTTGGCGAATCCGTTCCCCTGCAAAATACCACTTGTTATCAACGGCAATAGGATAATCACTGAATGGTGACACTCCTTGCTCGCCATGGTCAATAATATGTTGAGCGGAAAAGAAGGATAGTTCGGTCGACACCATATCCTTACCGGTTCTCAGAAGTGCTCTAACTTTCCCGTTATCGTTTTTCAATTTGTACATATCTGTCTCCTTATACTCCGTGAACATGTGCAGCGATCATGTCAGCATGGTGTGTCCACAATACATTCGGATAGGAATGAATTGCGCGGGTGTAATCACTCCACTCGGCCTGGTCACAAAAAGCTCCCATATGATACCGAATGCACATGATTTCCTCCTCGGTCAGCTGAAAATACTGTGACAACAGCATGACTGATTTATCGCCGTGCCCTTTAAGTAACGTGTCCTTGTTGTATTCCCACTCGACAATGCGACTGTACAATACGCCATCTTTGCAACGGACCCCTCTATATTGGTCGATTTTACAGAGGTCGTGAAACATACCTACGATGTATGGGCTACTGGGATTTTCCCACTTGAGGCCATTCTTCTCTGTAAGGTCTACGAGAGTTTTCATCACGGCGCACGAATGGTCGAACAGACCGCCCTCGTAGTTCCCGTGATACTTGGTGCTTGCAGGAGCGACGAAGAACCCCTTATCTAACAGGTCTTTCTTGACATACGGGGGGACAATGTCACCCACGAGACTATTGAATTTCTCAATACGTTCTGCCAGTGTCATACGTCACCCTCCTGTCTTTGAATGCTGCGCTCTGCTTCAAAACCGTTCGGGTGGTTCATGCCAGCCACAGTGCGGAGAGCTTCGGCCTGATATTCATTGATAGTCATGCTTTTTCCTCCTGTGATTTCGTCAATTCAAGATACTTCTTCAAGTACCAATCGGCTTTCTTAATGTCTTCAACACCGTTCTTACCTCTGTGTCGGTAAATGTATTTGAGAGCATTGCACACACAGAAGTCCCTCGTGGCTTCCACGCCCTGTGTCTCGAGCATTACCTCAATGCACTCGAATTTTCCGGTCTTATAATGCGCCGGGTGATCGACATTATCTGTCATGCGACACCTCCTATTAAAAATCCGGGAGAGGAGCTTGCCCCTCCCGGCTGATTGCTTAACCCAACAGTGCGTCGATGTCCAGTCCGGTTTTGGCAGGAGCAGAAGAGGTTTGCGTTTTAGTGGTTGCTTTCGGAGCCACAGTGTTACCGCCACGACCAATGGTCAACGCACGAGCGACAGGCTCGGTATCAAAACCATCTGCCGGGGACTTATCGCCAAGGTTGGCGAAAGTAACCTCTTTATTCGGGTCTTTATTGCTCGGTACTTTGGTATGTACCACCTCGGCTCGAATGTAATGATCGATGAGCTGCCCTGGATCAATGTCCTCCATGGTGTAGTCATTGAGTGCGGTTTTGGCAAAATACGAGAACGCATTTAGCGCCTTCTCGTTCCACTCATCATTTTTATTCTTAAGCGAAAAGCGTTCGGTATGAGTGATCCCTTGAGCGTTGATAAGTTTCACTTCGATTTTACCGAAGTCCTCATCGTAACTCACATCATAAATACGGAATACATACTCCCCTTCTGGAATGAGAGTGAAACCACTTGTCATAGGAATACGTGCCATGTTTTTATCCTCCTTTGATTTTTAATCGTTTGCGACACAGCCGATAATACCAAGCAATAATGTCAATGATTGATCCTCGCTAAAACCGGCATTGCATAATTTTTTATACAATATATAGAACTTCTCGCAGCATTCATCAAGGCTCATATCATCTTGAGTGCTTTTAGTGTTTTGATTTACATTTGCCGCTAAAATAGCAGCGAGCGCGTTATCGATATTCATCTTGCACCTCCATCATTTAACCGTCATGCGGTAAGATTCAGATTTCTTGCTGTATTTGTCCAGTAGGCCGTCAGCTTTCAGAGCGTCCTTATCAATACTGGTGGTCTCGGAACGAGATACCGTCCAAGTGTAGTCAGACCCTTTAACCTCGACCTTCTTATCACCGTCACGGAACTGTCTCATGGCGTGTTTCTTGATAATGTCATTGATGGTCTTGAGACGCTTCTCCTTGTCTGCTGTAGAAGCGGAAATCTCGTCCAGCTCCTTTTTGAGACCTTCGGCTTCTGCAATCAGAGCTTCAATGTCAGTCTCAGGGGAAAGAGTGTTGGTACGAAGTGCTTCAAGGATTTCAGCGTCCTTCTTCTCGTCATATTCCGGGGAGATACCAGTATCGACATAATCAGCCCACCACTGTTCAACAGCGGCTACCTTGTCTGCGAAGTCCGGGTAGCGTTCGGAGACCTTGAACTCAACTGTGATAGTGTTGCTTGCGGTCGGCTGATATGCCGCCGGGTCTTTGTAGTCCTTCTCGTCAAGGAAGGAAGCAACCATAATCACATCGTCCACACCGTACAGGTAAGCGTATAACGCCGCCTGTAATGCGTAATACTCGGGAACATCGTTCTGCCAGTCCTCCGCACGTTTGGTGGTCTTCATTTCGAGAACAGCTTCGATGGTCTTACCGTCCTCACCCTTCATCAGATAGTCCCACATACCGCCGAGGTGTTTGCTCTCCGGGAAGAAATCTCCCCATGTCTTATTGAAGTAGTCCTCACCCCACACATCAGAAGGGCGAACAATGTCCATGCCGTAGGACTGCTCCATGTAACGAGCCTGTTTTGGTTCGATGGTCTTACCAGCGACCGTGTAAATAGTGTCCTCGAAGGGCTTCTCGTAGGTCTTGGTAATCGCACACCACATTTCAAATGCGGTACTCCACGGATTCAGACCGAGGATAGTAGCGAAGCGAGTGCCTGTGATTTTCTTGGTTCTCTTGGGAGGGGCAATCTGAATACGATTGCTCTTGAGCCACTTAATGTCTGCCATTACTTAGCCCCTCCTTCCAACATTGCGGTAATCTTCTGAATCAGCGTCTCGCAATCGGACTTGGAAATCTCCGTGAATCCCTTTGTCTGCACTGCGATGTTCGCAATCAGTTCCTCCTTGCTCGGGTCAGCGTCCTTGAGCTTCTTGAGAACAGCTTTCAGGCCCTTAATCTGTAAAGCAGAAGCATTGTCAGCCGGAGCAGTCAGATTCTCCTTCACTTCCTGTCTCTGCTCGGGAGTAGCCGGGGCTTTCTTCTCTGCCGCCGGAGCGGAAGCAGTCTCGCCCTTGCCGAGATTTGCGTCAATGGAATCGCTCTCGCAAATGTCCAGCGCAATCATATACAGGTAGCGCCGCATATAGGTGATAGAAGAACCGAGAGCTTGCATTTCGTTTGTAGCCTGTTTGCCAGTAGTGTTGCTCACGATAGGAGCAATCTGATTGAACGGCGCAACGAACGATACCGATTCATCCGGATTCTCGGTGTTGATAATTTCCATGGTAGCGACATCTGGCGTGAAGTTCACTACGGAAATCAAACCAACTTCGTTGAATATGCGGATAGCGGTCGGTACAATGTCCTCGAGCTCAAAGTATTTGAAGGACAGGTGCATGTTCTTACCGGACTTCTCAACATTTGCGTCAAGAAATTTGGAGCGTGCCATCAGCAATCTCTGATACACATTGGCGGTTTTTGTGGTTTTGGTTGTTGTAGCCATTTTCTTTCTCCTTGTTGTAGTTTTTTCGGGCTTAATGCCCATGAAATCATTAACACGTTTCCGTGCCATATCGATATAGAAAGACTTATCCACATCGGAAATGGAGAGCTGATTGTCGTTGTCGATGATACAGTGTTCCGGGAGCATTTCGATTTTGGCTGTGGAATCGTCCTCTGACTTAACCTTGTAGATTTTTCCATACCTCTCGTCTGCGGTCGCATATACCCGGTTGACCTTTTGCACAGGCTCTTTCACGCCATCGACAACGTGATAGGTTTCCTTATATTTCGCACCAGCTTTGGCAATAATCTGAAACTGGAATATATCGTCACAACCATTGATTGTGTCCTCGACAGGTGTTCCTTTTACAAAGAACTCTTTCAAGGCGGTTGCGACAATCACACAGGAGTTATTGATGTTGAAAGCGCCAGCCGGAGCGATACCCTTCACGAGATAGCCGCCTTTGGCTTTTGCTTTGCCGCCCGGCTGAACCTCAACGTAGTTGTTTACGTCTTTCTGCGCTATCTTGATAACGGTATCTTCCTCGAGGTCAAAGCCTGTACGAGACTGCCATTCAGCACAGATAGCGGTCAGTGTGTCGTAGTCCTTCTTATCGCATTCGACCATGATACCGTCCGTGTTGAGCTGGACTATTCGCAATCCTTTAATCTCTTGATAACAGTGTTCCGCAAGTTCAAGTAGATATAACTGCCCGGAAATGCAGACCGAGCGACCCATGAGAGGGTCATAGAGGTCGTTGTACTGATTCAGCAAGCAGCCGTAGATGGTGTTGCAAACCAGTTTTAGAGCATTTGCCGTGTGCTTATCGCCAGCGGCTTTCGCTTTCATTCTGCGCTCGAGAATATCCTCGTAAATCTGCGGAGACGGAATGTTTCTGCTCGTGTACCCATTGATGGTACAGAGGTGTGGGTAGTAGCTTCCTACGTCCTCATTCCAAATTCCTCTATCCTCGGTTTCCTCCCAAAAGAAATTCGGGATCGCACCGTGAATACCGCCGTACCCGAGTGTCACAGGGCACTCACCGATATTCAGATTGAACTTTCCTTTGAAAAGCTCACTGTCTGGAATGGAGAAGTCATACATTCTATCGAAGAAAGCGAAAACCTCCGGCGGTATGTACTCTTTTCGCAGATTGTCCGGGTACACATACTTGCGTTCATCATCGTGCGGCTTCTTGGTAGCTGTCAGCATTGCCGCAGTCAGTTTGGCGTTCGTCATACCCATTGCCTTGACTTCATCAAGACCAGCCAGCCGACCGAGGTTGATTTTGTTCTTCAAGTAGTCCTTACGAATGTCAATCAGTCTCTCGGCGGTATCAACGTCATGTTTACAGTAGAACTCCGTCTCAGCCTTTTCCTCCGGGGTTAGAGGTCGGTCAATATCGAACGGTACACTGGACTCTTTGACTGACATACCGAGGTGTCCTTCGATAGCCTTAAGGGATAAACCCTGCTGCGTGTCATCTCGAATATCCACATTGTTGAATCTGAAATAGTAATCAGCCAACTGTGGACATTGCCAGCCTTGCCCTCCGGCGATGATGTAATCGTTGACCTGTTTTACCTCTTGAGGGGTGAGACCGGCAGCAATGGCCTTGATAATGTACTGGTCGTAATGCTTCGAGTTGAAGCCGACGTAGATACAATCATCGGACAATGCCATTTTCAGCGCTTCGTTGTCGTTCCAAATACAGGTGTAAATGCCTGTTTCCTTATCCTTTAGGGTAACGAGCCAGTCATAGGCGAAGACCTCACAGTCATACGATATTAGTCTCACACGCCCCCTCCTTCCTTTACGAAGTAACAACCATTCTTTCGATAGGTCGTACATCGCTTCTTATAGGACTTCACGAGGTAAGCTATATCGTCAACGAAATCGTAGGCTATAGGGTCTGACTTTCCATCGAAGGTACGAGCAATACGCCCGATACTCTGTGTCACCACAGCGTAGTCCTTCTGTGGGGTGGTGAGGTACAGACGCTCCAACCGTGGTACGTCCAGCCCTTCCTTCGCCAGTGAGTAGGTAGCAAAGAGGTATTTCTTCTTACCGCTCCTCATATCCTCAAGGGCCTGTTCTCGTTCAGCCTTGCCCTTTTTGGTTGTCATTTTGCCGCTTATCATCACAGCGTCCTTCTGCATATCAGCTGGAAGAAGACTTATCAAAGTTTCGAGGTGATTCAGCCTGTCCGACAGAATCAGAGAAGGTCTCTGCTCAATGGAATCTGCAATGAGCTGATTCCGGGCGGCGTTTTCGGCGAGGTAGGTAATGAGTTTGGTGTAATTCAGCGTTCCGTCCGTGTTAAGGGCTTCTTGGCTAATCTGCACACCTGTACCCACAGGGTAGATACCCACCTTCATAATCTTGTCAGCCACAGCTTTATCCGGGACTTTGTAGGCGACCTCACCAACGAGGGCGAAGGTGGCTTTAATCATTCCATCTGACCTGTGTACCGTTGCTGACAGACCGTATTTGTGTCGTGCAGATAGACTGTTCAACACTTTTTGATACTGTGTCATGGCGGTAGGACAGCCGCTGACCCGGTGTACCTCGTCTGTGATTATGCAATCCCAGTAGTCCCGGTACTGTGTGAGGTCGAGCTTGCACATCGTCTGAATCGTGGCGAAGGTGATTCCCTTACCGAGATTGACTTTTCCTTCCGTGATACTACCCATGAGGTCTTCGCTCATATAGAGCTTGGCTCGTTCCTTACTCTGTTTGATAAGGTCGAGTGTGTGACAGAGCCATAATGTACGGCGTCCCAGCCTTGCGGCGAGGGCAATGCCCATCTGCGTTTTACCGCTCCCGGCGGCACTCTGTAATATTCCATATTGGGCGGCTGCCATCGCTTGTACGGCGGTTTCTTGGTAGTCATAGAGTGGAACATCAGCGTTATAATTTACCTCCACAGGGGCAGCAAATTCGCTCAAGAATAGTGCCTTATCGGTAATCTCTTTGGGGATAGAGCGAAGCACTCCAAAAGGAAGCACCAGCTCATTTCCTCGGACTTCAAACAGTGACAATGTTTTAGGTGTATCTCCGAGCCAAAAGCCCATACGAGCTTTCTTGGCATACTCGGGGTTAGAGATAACAAGATTTCTCTTGCACCACATCAGCATTTCTTTTGTAGGGTCTGTGACCGTTAGGGTGTTAGATACTGCTATTCTCAATTAAACCACCTCACTCTCGGCTCACCAGTGAATCCTTTTCGCCATATAAACCAACCATACGCCACCGCTGTACCGCCACCCTGTTTGTATTTTTCAAATTCGCCACCTTTTGCACATTGTAATCGGCTTGATGATACATATATAAATTCTGGCGGATAACGCTCGAACATCTTTCTGCGACTTTTACCTTCTAAAAAAGTCAATTTGAGAAATAGTGCAACTCTTTGTCCGCTGGGGACAATCTCCAAAGCGTGTTCTATAAATTGTTGAGCGTATTTATATGGTGGGTTAGTGATAATGTCACCATTGTGTTGTTCGTGTGTCCGTAGGAAATCAACTCCACCCTTGCCGTACCCTCTATCTATCAAATCAGTAGATTTGACGATGTACCCTCGTTTTCTTAAGACTTCTGATAAATGTCCTTCACCGCAAGCACATTCCCATATAAATGGGTCAAATTCTTCTATGTCGAGCAGTAATTCCAACGCTTTGGGGTCGGTCGCATAGTAATCATTATCTTCTCGTTCGGTCAATGAGTGATTGGACGCACCTAAACAAACGAATGTGGTTTTTTGATTTCCTTTCCAATCTTTCATTTACTACTCACCTCCCAACAGCTCGTCCAGCCAATCTGAACTTCTTTTAGTATGTGGTACAACTTCGTTATCCCAGCAATCGTAACCCTTTCTCTCTAATCGAGCATACATTTCTTCAACCACCTTTCCAGTGGCGTTCCATACTCTCGAATATCTATCAAATTCAGAGCTGACTTCTCATAGGAGAGAGTCACCATTGAAAAGTGCGGAATCATAATGATTTCGTCTTCAACCTTGAGTGCGAACCAGCCTTCGCCATTTCCACAGGCTTTCCATGTTTCCATAGCAAAGTGCTGATTTTCTTCCACTCTCGAGAGAGGGAATCGGTTGTTTGAACACACCTTGCAGTCAATGAGGTACGCCGTTTTATTCTTTACTGCGATAACATCTGCTGGTTGTCCGGCGGCGTTCTGCGCCATGTTATGACACCAAAATCCACGCTGAAACAGCAATTCACAAAATTCCGTCTCGAATGAATTACCGATTTTCCTGTTACTCATTCGCAAGTTCCTCATATTCATTCATGACTTTCAGAACTTTCTCGGTATATCGGGTAGATGTTATTCCGTTTTTCCATGCCTTTTTTGCGCCATACTCGCCCATACTGTACGCCATCAATGCTTGGTTGTAGTCTTTGTATTCTTTCAGATAAGACGCTACTATATGAATACCGCAATACACATTCTGATAAGGGTCTCGAATATCCGTCACTCGATAGTTCTTGCTCAACTGATTTGCGTTGATTGAGTTGATGAGCATGAGCCCACAGTCATTGGTGTCAGTAACTATCTCGGCGTTAAATCCGCTGCCCTCCTCGATCATTGCCAGCACCAGGGACTCAGGGACTCCCGTATCGCTACATACTTCCTGAATATGCTGCTGCAATTTATGAGACAGCGGAATATCGTAATATTCGCCATGACTCTGAGTTGCGTTTACCGGTTTCGTATCTACGCCCCTTTCAGCAGAATTTCGTCCTACTAAAATGCCACAAAGCAGTGATACAACAGTCACTATAGCCACGATAAGATATACATATTTCATGTTTAGTTTTCTACATTTTGTTCGGCTAAGTTGCCGGTTTTCGATAGCCATGTTTGGAATTCCTCCTCGTTCTCTGGATCAGAATAGAATCTGATCACTATATCATATAGTGGTCTCGATAATTCAACGGTTTGTGATGTTGATATAATCATTGGCGTTCACGCTCCATAAGCACCTTGTCACATTCTGCAAGAATGCGTCTTGCCTTGGGATAGGTGTACACACCTCGTAGAATACTCGACAACATAGGCGGCTGGACTTCGACTCCTCGCCTCTGTAGTGCAAAGATCATATCAACTTGCGACATCCCCAGCGCTTCCATTCGTTGCTTAATGTTCATTTTCTACCCTCCTTTATTATTTTTTGTTCTTAAATTCAGAATTCTATTGACACTGAGCCGAATTATTGTTATTATTCTTATTGGAATTATTACGGCATTAACTTCACGAAAATCGCCATTTTCGCGGAGTCGATTTCTTACTGCCAATTCGCGTTTCCTGAATTCTTGTTCTTATTCTAATTCTTATTATGCGAATTGTCAATAGGTTTTTTCTTATTTTCCGAATTTTTTTTGCAGAGGAGGAATTGCTATGACATTCGCAGAGAATATCAATCGTATCTGTGCTGAAAAAGGCACGAATCTGACCGCCATTGTCAAAGCTGTTAAGGGTTCGAGTTCTTTCGCAACAGCCATCAATACCAAAGGGTCATTGCCGAAGGAATCAGAAATGCTGGAAATGGCAAAACTTTTAGGGTGTTCTGTAATGGATTTCTTCACAGACGAGGAAGACTTACCAGAGACCAAACCGGCCAACGAAGACGAGAAAGACATTCTTCGTATCTACCGAGGACTATCGCGGAGAGCAAAGCATGAGTTCATGTCAATGGCTTATGAATTTGAGAATCGTGAGGAGCTTGAGGGGGATAAGGCAACAACTGCGGCAGTGTGATAAGGCCATTCCCTTCGCTTTGATACATAGAATAAAGATATTGGAGGTGAGACTATCAAAGCGGTAATATACGCTCGTTACTCAAGCCACAACCAACGAGAAGAATCAATCGAGGGACAGCTTCGTGAGTGTCACGAGTTTGCTCTCAAGAACGACTTTATTGTCGTAGACGAATACATTGACCGGGCAATCTCCGGTAAAACCGATCACAGGCCCAGCTTTCAGCGGCTTATCAAAGACAGCGAAAAAGGGCATTTTGACGCTGTGATTATGTACACGCTTGATCGCTTCGCTCGAAATCGGTACGACAGTGCCATCTACAAAGCAAAACTTAAGCGCAACGGCGTTAAAATTTTCTATGCCAAACAACCTATGCCAGACACCCCGGAGGGAATTATTCTCGAATCCGTCCTTGAGGGGTATGCGGAGTATTACAGTGAGAACCTTGCTCGTAGCATAAAGCGCGGTATGAAAGAAAACGCATTGCATGCCATCGCCATGGGCAGTCCTGTGTTAGGGTATCGAGTGGGAAGCAATCGCCAATATGAGATTGACCCAGTTGGAGCCAAAGCGGTTACAGCGATTTTCAACATGTACGCAGATGGAGTCTCCCGCACGCAAATCGTAAAATGGCTCAATGAACAGGGATTTAAGACAGCAAGAGGTAATGCGTTCTCAAAAAACAGCCTATCGAAAATACTCCGAAATCAGAAGTACATCGGCGTGTACAAATACGACGATGTTGTTTTAGAGGGCGCCGTGCCTGCAATTATCGATAAGGCCCTTTTTGAAAAAGTGCAAAATACTCTCAAACACAATTGCACGTCACGGGCAAAATCGAAAGCCACCGAAGATTATCTGTTGACCTCAAAGGTATTTTGTGGTAAATGCGGCGAACCCCTGCTCGGAGAAAGTGGAACATCAAAAACCGGTAGAATATATCGTTATTACAAATGCGGCAACCGAAAGAAAAGAAAAGGTTGCACAAAAAAGATTGAGAAAAAGGAATGGCTCGAGCAAACCGTTGTCAAGTTTGCTGTACAGCAAGTTCTTACAGACGAAAACATTGACAAAATAGCAACCCAAGCCATGGCGTTAATTGAAAAGGAATTTAAGGACACATCTGTTCTTACCGGTCTACAAGAACGACTGAAAGAAATAAATAAGAGAATACAGAATATAATGGCCGCAATAGAACAGGGCATTATCACAGCAACTACGAAAAAACGTCTTGAGGATCTGGAAGAAGAACGTCGAAATCTTGAGACTCAAATCGCAAAAGAAGAAACAAAAAAGCCCCTTCTGACGAAAGAGCGAATTGTTTTTTGGCTCGAGTCGTTCAGAAAGGGTAATATTAAAAGTATCGAATACCAACGGCGGATCATTGACACGCTGGTAAATTCAGTGTTTGTATATGATGAGGGCGAAAAAGGCAGAAAATTAGTGCTTACATTCAATATCTCAGGCAACAACACCTTCACTCTAAAAAGTTCGGATATTGAGTTCTCAGCTCCACCAAGTCCACTGTAATTTCGGTTACAGTGGTTTTTTTTATTTTCAGCGTACAAAAAGCAGCGGAACCACCAACCAATAGGAGAAAAACCATGCGCCAAAGGCCACTGAAACAAATTCGATTCATGAAAGCGCTTCCCGCCCTATTCTGCGCCGGTATTGCCGTACTGCTTCCCCTGCTCACCGGCTGCAATAAAGAAACGCCCACGGTTACCGAACCTACAACCACAGTTACCACCACAGAAAACACCGCACAAACATTTGCCCGCCAGCGGGTAGAGGACAGCATTCAGACTGCGCTGGAGCTGGTGAAGAAGAACCCTGTGGGCGGCTGGTTCTCCACGGTCAGCTACGAATACCAACAGGACAATGCCGCCTATGCCGAGCTAAACGGCGACCAACAGGCACTCTATGACGAAATGCTCCCAAAAGTGAAAGATCTGACCCCTTTTACATACACGGCCAAGGACTGAGGCTACGCTGTGCTGGACAATGTTTTGATGGCTGCATCAGCGCTGTGTCGGGATCACCCGGAATATGAGAATTATTTTGATATAGAAGAAGTCGTAGAGGGCGACCGCACCACGGCTCTGCGGGCCTGCTACTTTTTGCCCTACGACGCAACAGGCGCCGAAGCGAATACCAAGCAGATAAAAGAGGAAATACAGATCTTTGAAGAAGAATGCAATTTGATCGTCAGCGCAATTCCAAAGACCTTTAGCACCTACGACAAGTACCGCTACCTGGCAGCGGTGATCTCCTTGCGCACCACTTATGACAACGACTCCGCCGGCGGAAAACCCTCTGCCACAGCCTACGGCGCCATTGAGGGCGGATCGTCCATTTGTCAGGGCTATGCCAGCGGATTTGAATACCTTTGCCGCAAGGCAAATTTGTGGTGCACACAGGTCAGCGGCTTGTCCCAAGACACCGCCCACGCCTGGAACCTGGTAAAACTGGAAAGCGGCACCTACCACATAGATTTGACCTGGGCCGATGCAGACGGCAACACGCCGCTGGACCCCGCCTGGCAAAGCTATTTTATGCTGACGCAAGAGGAAATCCTGCTGGATCACCAAATGGACGACGGCACGGTGGCCACCGGCAAAGATCAGCCCCAAACCGTCGGGCAATAAGCCAACCCTTGACAAAAGCAAAATACCTGACAAATGCGTAAAAACAGCGCACAAAGAACAAAACGGCACAGTCGTCGAGATGACCTCGTCGACTGTGCCACTTTAGTTTATGTATGTTTCTGTCGTATTTACAACACAAAGGAAGAAATCAGCGCGCAAATAGTGCGGATGTCTACCTTAGACTTAAAGTCAAACTGCAACCGATTGCCGTCATTAAACACCAGCACTAACTCGCTGTCAATGTCCAAAACGCCTGCTGTTTCCACGCCAAAATATTGTATTTTGGCATAAGGATAAGAGAAGTAAGACACTTTCTTACCGGTCAGTCCTTGCACATTGACCACAAAAATACGCTTATTTGTAAAAATCACCTGATCCCGAACCGTCTTAAAGCACTGCACCGGCTGCTCGCCGTTCACAAAGAAGCTGGCTACCTCCGAGCGCATATCCGTAACCGGGATCTCCTTTAAGTTCAGCAAATTAGAGTCACCTAATATGCCGGATGAAATGTTTGCCATAATTTTATTCTCCTATCTTTTTTATTTTATTATAGAAGTGATATACACCGTACCGGTGAAAACACTTTATAACCAATACGCACTGTTAATATTTTGCACTTTTCCCGCCATTACATTTTGAGCGCGGTATGTTCCAAAACGATAAGCATTTTCATCGTCAAGCACTTAATACAAACACAGATCAAAGCCAATACTGTTGGCGATAATGAAAAACTAACTTGTTCAGACATAAAATTTTCTCCAGTTTTTTAATGTTATCACTCTTTCACCGTCAAGGCACTGAATGCGTCGCGAACGGTGCGCACCGGCACAATATCCAATTCTTTTTTAAGGTCCCTGGACAGGGATTTGTAATTATGGAATGGGATCACACAGCGCTGGAAACCCAGGCGACCGGCCTCCTGCACGCGCTGTTCGCAATGGCTAACAGCGCGAATCTCGCCTGCCAAGCCGATCTCGCCAAAGGCCAGCACCTTGTCGCCGATCACCGCGTCCTTCAGCGAGGACACCAGCGCCATTGCCACAGACAGATCCGCCGCCGGCTCGTCCAACCGCAGACCGCTGACCACATTGATATAAGCATCCATGGTGTTGAAGAAAAAGCCCGCCCGCTTTTCCAATACCGCAATGAGCATTGCCATACGGTTAAAATCAAAGCCGGTGCTCATACGCCGGGGCGTGCCGAAGCCGGTTGCTGTTACCAATCCCTGCACCTCCGCCAAAATGGGGCGAGAGCCTTCCATGACACAGGCCACACAGGTGCCGCTGGCGTTCTTCGGACGACCGGAGAGCATCATCAACGAGGGATTTTCCACTTCCAAAAGCCCCTCTTGGGTCATCTCAAACACACCGATCTCATTGGTAGAGCCGAAGCGGTTCTTCACCCCTCGGAGAATACGGTAAGAGTAGTTCCGCTCGCCCTCAAAGTACAGCACCGTATCCACAATATGCTCCAGCACCTTAGGTCCGGCAATGGCGCCGTCCTTGTTCACATGGCCCACTACAAAAATAGGGATACCGTAGGTTTTGGCTGTGTGCATAAAAATATTGGTGCACTCCCGCACCTGGGTCACGGATCCGGCAGAAGAAGTCACCTGGTCGTACACCATGGTTTGAATGGAGTCAATGATCACAATATCCGGCTTTTCGCTGCGAATGGTCTCGGCAATACTGCCCACATCCGTCTCTGCCAAAATGTATAGACTGTCCGTAGTCACACCCAGCCGATTGGCACGCAGTTTGATCTGATTGGCAGACTCCTCGCCACTCACATAGAGAATGGTATGGTGCTGTCCCAAGTGCTGACAGGCTTGCAGCAAAATGGTGGATTTACCGATACCCGGATCGCCACCTAAGAGCACCAGGCTGCCCTCTACGATACCGCCGCCCAGCACCCGGTCAAACTCATGAATACCGGTGGAAATACGCCGCTCCACGTCTTCTGTAATTTCCGACAAACGTTTTAACGGTCGCGAGGCATAACCGCCGCTGCTGCGCTTGGTGCCTGTGGATTTAACCGCAGGGGTCTCCTCATTCATGGTGTTCCACTCGCCACAGCCCGGGCACTTGCCGTACCACTTGCCGCTCTCATAGCCGCATTCGCTGCAAATATACATACTCCTCTGTTTTGCCATTACGGTAACTCCCCTGTTTTCATGGTGTCGCTAAGCCCTGCCAAAATGCAAAAGGCCACGCGGCGCCGATAAACATCCTGTTTTAACTGATTATTTTCTTTTACATTGCTCATAAAGCCGCACTCCACCATCACGGAGGGCACTTTGGCTTGATAAAGCAGATAATAGCTGTCGTCCGACGGCTTGTTCTCCCGACGATTACCCGGCTGCAAGTGCTGCTTGTCATAAGCTAAAATATGAGCAGCCAGTGCCTTGCTCAACGGATCGTTTACCGTGTACCAAATCTGCATCCCCCACTGGGAAGTATCGGCAAAATGGTTTTGATGAATAGAAACCAGCACTGCGTTATCCACGCTGTTAATATAGTCAAAACGGTTATACAAATCTGAGCGTTTTTTGTTGTCCCCGGCCTTGTAGACCAGGTAGTCCCCGGTGCGGGTCATAGAGGCGGGTATGCCGCTGATCACCGCAAAAGCATACAAATCCCGTGCAATGGCCAGGTTGATCTCTTTCTCTGCCGTGCCGTCCGCCGCCACCGTGCCTACATCCATGCCGCCGTGGCCCGGGTCGATGACCAAATTGTAGCGCGCCTTGGGGTACTGCACCGCCGAGGGCACAGACTGCCGCAACAGCACTTGCAGAGACAGGCAGGTCACAAACACAAACGCCACGCACAGCGCAGCGGGAAAAACACGCTTCACAAAAATCACCCGTACATACTATGCGGGTGCGCCCTTGCTTATTATTATAACCGCCCGGCGTGCCCGGCGCAAGTACCGGTTGCATTTTAAGACGGACTGGGTTATAATTTGGACAGAAAGGCGTGATTTTATGAAAATTGTAAATTTAGACGGCTATACCACCAACCCCGGCGACCAAAGCTGGGACTGGATGGGCAACTATGGCGACTATAAGGTCTATGACCGTACAACGGCTGACCAAGTGGTAGAACGCGCCAAAGGTGCAAATTTGCTGATTATCAACAAAACTGTCCTTGACCGTGCAACGCTGGAAACATTGCGCCCGGAGCTGGAATACATCGGGCTGCAATCCACCGGCTACAATGTGGTAGACTGTGCGGCAGCCAAGGAACTGGGTATTACCGTGTGCAACATTCCCGCTTACTCCACCAATGCGGTGGCGCAGCTGGTGTTTGCTTTTATCCTGTCCTTTACCAACCAGGTTGCAGTGCATACACAGGCGGTAGAAAACGGTGAATGGTGCCGTTGCCCGGACTTTTGTTTTTGGAAAACACCGCTGATGGAATTAGACGGCAAAACCTTGGGCATCTTTGGGTTTGGCGCCATCGGGCACAGAGTGGCACAGATTGCAGAAACATTCGGTATGCAAGTGCTGGTGTGCACACCGCACGAAAAGCCGCTTGACGGGCTGCACAGCACCCGATTTGCAGATGCGGATACGGTGCTGGCAAACAGCGACATCATCACTTGCCACTGTCCCCTGACACCGGACACCCAGGGTATGATGAACGCGGCGGCCTTTGACAAGATGAAAGACGGCGCGATCTTTATCAACACCAGCCGCGGACCGGTGGTGGACGAGGATGCATTGGCGCAGGCGTTAAACAGCGGCAAGCTGGCAGGCGCCGGGCTGGATGTGCTCTCTACCGAGCCGCCGGCAACAGACAACCCCCTGCTGCACGCAAAAAATTGCCGCATTACCCCCCATATTGCTTGGGCAGCCTATGAAACCCGTGCCAGACTGCTTGGCATTCTGCAAGCGAATATTGCCGCCTACTTAGACGGCAAACCGCAGAACGTGGTGAATGGGTAAAATATAAGGCAGGAGGCGACAATCTGCCGCCCGAATAATCCCTCAGTCGCGCAAGCGCGCCAGCTCCCTTTACAAGGGAGCCTTATTGGTTACACATTCTCGCCCCCCTTGTAAAGGGGGGAAAGCGGCGCAGCCGCAGGGGGGATTTTAAGCAGACGGAAGTTTGTTCCCGCGCATAACCTCTCATACATAAAACAACACCCTCGACCAATGGTCGAGGGTGTTTTCTATGCTTTGATTAGAACTCCGTGCCGGGATTTTCCTTATCCGGGTCCGTGGTGCTCTGGCTCAGTGCTGTTTGGGCGGTGAACCACTCTACATCTAAAGTCGGAGTATCGTATGCTTTCATTCTATTGTCCTCCTTCTTTAGTTCACTGCGGAAACAGCGCCGTTTACGCACTGATAAATATCACCATAAACCACAAAGGGTACCTGGGTGTTCATACGAGAAGTACGGTAGCTCACATACATACGCATATAATGGCTGCCCGTATCGCTGCCCTTCTTGGTCATGGTAAAGGTGCCGGAATTGGGACTGCCCGTCCAGTTGGCAACATTGCGGGACACAACCGTTGTCGCACCGTCGCCGCCCTTCACAAGGGTGTCCTTTCCGTTCTTAGTGGCGGAGTAAATCACACCCACCTCCAAGACGGTCACCTCCGCACCGGCAGAATAATCACAGGACATGGTAAACTTCTCGTCTGCAAAGAAGCCTACGCCATTCAAAGCCGGCGTGCCGCTCTCTGCCTGCTCCTGCAAATTTTTGGGCAGATCATTTAAGCTGGCGTATGCCGTGTAAGTGGTATCCGTATTGGCGCTGAACAGGGTAACTTTCTGCTCGTAGGAAGCCAAAGTCTCCACACCGTTTACGGTACGGGTCCAGTACGCTGCGTTGTCAGAGGTCAGCTCTAAGGGTTTGTTGATGCCGGGTGCGGTGTACTGGGTAGCGCCGTTGATCAAGGCGTTGGCAGCCGTGCCGGTGTTGCTGACGGTGTAGTTCACATCCACACCGGTGGGTGTACCTTTCTGCACAATCTGCGCAACCTGACCCGCCGGAATCTGATGGGTGCCTTCGCTCCAAGTCCAACCGGTAAATTTGTACTTGGGGGAATCCTTGGCGGTAATCACTGTATCGCCTACCTTTACGGTGTTGCCTTCTACGGTAACGCTGGTAGCGCCCACAAACGCGCCCAAAATCGTGCCAAAGTAGTCGGCAACAATCACATTGGGTCTGGTGGCAGTGGTCACCGTAATGGTGGTATCCTGCTGCACCAGCAGCGACAACTGATACTTGCACTTGGCAAGGTCAATCTTTGTATCGCCGTTTGCCGTATGCACAACGCAAACGGTATCCTGAGACTTGTAAGCAGAAAAATCCAAATGGGCAATGGTGCCGTAGTGATACTGCGTCTTACCCTCTCTCGTTTCAAAGGCATTGCCGTTGACGGTGCAGGCAACGTTAAAGGAGCGGCCGCTCTCGGAGGATTCGCCTACATTCATATTACTCAGCAAATCCGCAGTAAAGCCGTCTACCTTAATCTGCTGCGCAGCAGGCACATTCACATAATCCTTGCCGTTGTAGGCTTTATAAATGGTGCCGTTGCCGTTGGTTACCGTATTGGTAATGGCGGTACCGCCGTCCGGGAACGCGGTGCGGTCGATGGTGGCGCTGATGCTGCGGGCAGATTCATAGGCGCTGGCGTCAGCAGCAACCACAAGGCCGGAATTTTTCAGCTGGGTTGCGGTTTCGTCAATTTGAGTTTGGGTGGTCTTTTCCGCAGAATCGGGACCTACGGTAAAGCCTGCCACATTGTTTCTGCCCTTTTCCGGATACTTTGCCAGCAGATCCGCACCGGCTTTGTAGGCGTTCTCAAAGTTCTGCCAGCTGTCCACCGTGTACTTATTTTGGTCTGTATCGGTTACATTGCCGGCAAAGCCCTTGTCATAAGCCGCCTTGTTCTGCTCTACCACCTTTTCCAGTTCCGTAAAGTCTGCACGCTTGGTCAGGCCGGTATAAGTAGAATCCAAAACCGTGCCCACATCCTGGGTAGTCTCGTCCGTGGTCAGCAGGGTGTAATTGTTCAGGTATGCCTCTGTGTTCAGCAGCGCAGTGGTGTACTTGTCCCAAGTCTCCTTGGTGTAGTCCGTGGACACACGCACCTTGCTCACCGCTTCATTATATGGCGTGCGTTCGTTGCTCTTGTTGCAGACCTTTACACGTAGGGTCAAACCCAGGTTTAAATAGTTCTTAACAGTATTTGAAATCAGGCCGGATTTCTTAGTATTCGTGCAATAAGACTGAGTCTCAGCCAACACAGACTGCTCTTCCTGCTGATTAGGCTGCACGGAAGATGTGCCGGTTATGGTCTGATACTGTTTAACACCGGCACCCATGGTGTAATTGTCAAAGTAAATACGATCGGCAGAGAAGCCGGTACCGGTCACATAGTTCAGAGAATCTGCAGACGGGAAAGAAACCGTGCTGCTGTCTGTACGGGAACCGCTACTCTTCATAGGCACATAGGCCAGCTTAAAGGAATAACTGGTGCCGTCTGCATTATTCCGGGTAATACCTGCATTTGAATCACTACTCATATCATAATAGTAGTACGCAGATACCATTGAGTTGTCTTTCACTTTAAGACAATTATCTCCACTGGCTTTCTTGTAGTTGTCAGACAGACCGGCAATTTTATCACCGGCACTAGTAGAATACAAATTTCCGCGGGCTGATCCCCAGCTATCTTCAAAAGTTAAAGCATTCGCATCTTCGATATTATACGCATTTTCGATACCCATTGTGCCGGTGTAATTTTTTCTGTCAGTATTACCATAAGAATCCTCTGCCACATATATAGCGCCTAAAGCAGAAGACGCAACGACTACATTTGTGTACAAATTCTGTGTACCAACAGAGTGCCCCGCTACCGGGTTAGAAGCCACATACAGCTTATCCGTCTGGGTCCAAATATTGCCGTCCGTATCCGTCAGATTGGTCTCAATGGTGACCGTTTCGCCTTTGTTATAATTTGCATACTCGGCAGTATCTGCAATATGCAAAGTGCCGCTCAGCTTGCCGTCCGCATACTTAATATCCGCAGCGGAATCCTCCACGCACTTTATGCCGGTAATGGTATAACGACTGTCGTTAACCGTATAATGGGTCTCTTTTTCGCCGGCCTGGGAACCGTCGGAAATCAAAGAACCACAATACATATAGGGCTGCCCTTTACCGGAAGCGTCACCGTGGGTATAAATCACCGGGTCATACTTAACCACACCGGTCACAGCCAAGTCGCCGTCCACAACCGTAATATTATAAGTATTCAGCCCTGCCTGTACCACAGCGTTGCCTACTGCGTTGGCGGTAACGGTAACATTGTAACCGTCAATGGTGCTGCCGCCGTTTGCCTTTAAGCAATGGGCATACATATTCGTTGTAGAAGTAGAGGGATTCAGCAGGAAATAGCCGTCCGTACCGTGATAGACAATCAAATATTCCTCGCCGTCATCCACGGTATTCACCTGAATGTAGCCGGGCAGCTCCGTGCTGCCGGTCTCGCCGGTGCGGATTCTGCGATACAGCTGGAAGGTGGTGGCTTTCAGCACTTCTTCCTCTGTTTTGGTATCCTTATCTTTACCCTCAAAATCCCAACGCTCAAAGTGGTTCACCACATTGCCCTTGGAATCTTTTTCCATAAAATACAGGCCGTAATGGCCGTCCTGCAACAGCTGGAAGCCGCCGTCTACTGCGCGCAATGTGACATTGGCAGGCGTAGACGCACCGGGATAGCCGGCCTTACCGTTTGTACCCACACTTAAGTACATACCTGCGTGGGCAATGGTGTACTCTGTACCGGTAGAGGTAAAGGTGTACAAAGCGCGCTTTACAGAAACGGAATCGCCGCTGTAATTGGCATCCGTTGCCTTATTGGCAGTGGCACCGGGTACTTCCTTCCCAGCAGACAAAGACACAATATCGCTTGCAGAGTTATTCACATTCTGCGCAGAGAAGGTTAAGGTCTTCTTCTGACCCACATTCATCTGAATGTCCGTTGTGGTGGGAACATCCACATCCATACCGGTGAGGGATTGGATATCAAAAACTTTATAGGTAAAGTCACAGGCGTCCGTCTCGTACAAATCTGCCACGCTGCCGTCTTTCAGCACCGTCAAGCAGGAGTAGGCAAACATGGCGCCCTCTGCGGTAATGGTCTTTTTGGCATATTCGGTAGAAACAGTATTGTCGTCATTCAGCAGCAAGGTAAAGATGGCACCGGTTTTACGACCCTCTGTTGAGGAGGGAGAAGAAACCAAAATGGCACGCTTGCCGTCAATCAGATAGGGATACATAATGGCAGACAGCTGGCAGTTACCCCAAATGTCAATACCAGTATCTACCACATCGCCCCATCTGTACAGAGAGCCGGTCCAAGTGGCGTCGCAGTACATAATCTTTTTCTTACCGTTACGGTAGAAGCAGCGCACTACGCCGTTACCTAAATCTACAAGCTGCGCCTCACTGGACCAACCGCTGCCGCCAAAAGAGGATGTTTTGGTAAAGTTCGCCGTACGGCTCCAGGTCTTGCCATGGTCTTTACTGTAAATAAAGCTGGTTGCCTGAGAAGCGTCGCCGGAGCCCCAAGCATTGTCGCCGTAAACATAAACCGGCATACAAATGGTGCCGTCATCCGTTACGATGGCACGACCGGGGCCTGCACCCAAGAACTTCTCGCCGCTCTTTCTGGCGTTCACCAGAGAGGGCGCACTCCAGGTTTTGCCGCCGTCCGTGGAAGTACGGAAAAACAGGTACTGGCACTTCTTGGCCTGGAATTCACAGTTAGAATACCAAACGCAGCCAACATAAGCGCCATCCTTAAACAGCTCAAACTCGCCGTTCACCTTGTAGCCGCTGACGACCGTGCTGTCGCTGGTTCTATAAATGCTGGCATACCCGTCTGCACCTACCGCGCCCACATAATAGTCATAATCGCCGCCGTTACGGGCAAGCAGCAGACGACCCTGACTGTCCAAACCGGTGTCCTTAGAAGGCTGTGCGTTCGCAGAAGTGCCGTTAATGGCTACGCCGGAAGCAAAGAAGGTAGACAGCATATACAGGGTCTTGCCGTCAGTTGCAATATTGCTGTCGCAATAACTGGTAGACGCCTTACTAAACACATTGCCGTTATCGCCGTAATAGCCGGCCCATGTGTAAGACCAAGTGTCGCCGTTGTCCGTAGAACGCGCGGTGATCACATCGTTACCGCCGCCGTCCATACCGCCGTCCCAACGAGCGTCAGCAGCCGCAACGACAGTACCGTCATCCAGGGTAACCATACTGGGAATACGGTACCAATGAGACGGATTATCGCTGACAAAGGGACGACCCTGAGTCGTACCGTCTGCCGGCTTACTTGCCTCGCTGCTGCCGGCTGCCATCGCGGTGGTCACCGGAAATGCGGTAAGCACCATGAGAATGGCCATCAGCACAGCTGTCCATTTTTTTGCCATAAAGATTCACGCTCCATTTTGCGCAGCGCCCTCGGCGCCGCAGGATATAAAAGCAGGAGAAATGGGCATAATTCACCCACTCCTCCTTTTTCCATTGGGTATTATATATTTTAATATATGGAATGTCAACCGATTTTTACAAAATACAAGCTTTTTTATTACGAATAGACATTTAACGAAACAGTGGTGATTAAAACATGTCGGACGCAAGAGAATTCTGTAATTCAAACATCATTTTAACCACAAAAAAAGCACCCAATCGGGTGCTTTTGTTGCTGCCTTTATGATTCCGCAAGATCCCATTCCGTCAACCGCTCGATGGACTGAATTTTGCCGTGAAACGGCTCCAAGCGGTTATAATTGCCGTTGACCCCTGCGGGGATCTTGGTGCGGTCCACATAGAACTCCACCACATCCTTATTTTTCTTGGCGTACTGGTGCTTTTTGTCCGTATGGCGGTTGGATTTGGTATCACACAAAATGATCTTAAAGGTTTTGCCGGTGTCCAGGGTGACCTTATATTTGGTGCCCTTGGTGGTGCCGTAAAAGGTGCCCAGGGCGGCGCAATAATATTCCCCCACCATACGAATACCGGTGGTCTCGTCGGTGGTGGTCTTGTAGGTGACGCCCCGGTAGGTGCCGGAATTCAACACCGCATAGGCAGGCGATGTTTTATCTGTTACCGCATCATAATAAGCGTAGGTTTTGCAGGCGCCGGAGACTTTCGGCAGCTTCAGGGTCTTGGTGGTTTTCACCGTCACCGGGTCGGAAAAGCGGCTTTTGGTCTTGGTTTCTCTGTTTTCCACCACGCCGCGAATCTTGTAAGAATACACGGTCTTGGGCGACACATCTATATCGGTAAAAGTGCGCTTTTTGCCGCTGATTTTGGCGATTTTTTTGTACTTGCCGTTCTTCTCCGCACGGTACAGTTCGTAGTAGGCAGGAGAATGCTTGGTACTCCATTTCAGGGTCACCTCTGTGGCGCCTGAAACAGACAGCTCCATTTTACTGGCAGAGGGTCGGGTATAAAAATCCGTCTCCCCCACGGTGCTCTCCTGGAGAACGTCGCTGCCGGGCACAGTGATCTTGAATTTATAGAACATGGCCGGGGTCAGGTCCGTCAATTCCACCGTATTTACCCGCACCTGCGTACGCAGGCTCCAGCTTTTGAGAATGTAATCATACTGGTACACATTGTAGATGGCAAAGGGAGTGCCGCTGTCCCAGGACAAGGTGGCATGCTTGCCGGTCAGGTCGGTGACCTTGATTTTGGCGCGTACCGCATTCGTCTGCTGCTCGGTATTCATAATGTTCACCGGCAAGGCAGGACCGGGCGCAATCTGGGTCTGCGCCGTAGCAGCGGCAACAGGCGAAGCCAGTGCCGGCGCGGTGCTGCCCAGGATCAGGCAAGCGCTAACGGCAGCCGCAGCTAATTTCTTTTTCTGAATAGAAATAAAAGTTCCCCCTTTGAGCGATTACTCAAACGCATAATATTATACGCCATTTGAAGAAAAAATGCAAGTTTAGCAAAATCGGAGAGTCACAACCACACCAAATTCGGCGACCCTAACAGCGGGAGCAAGCCCTCGCCCCATGAAAGAAAATAACGGCTCCCCTTGCACACAAGAGGAGCCGAAAAGCAGTGATATTATTTGCCAAAGAAGAATACAGAGGAAGCGATCAAATACTGACCGGCGTAGTAGGCAAAGTGGTTCAGGAACAGCCAAATGCCGCCGTCAAACCCGCGACCGAAATAGGTATTGCTGAGAATCGCGTCCGAAATGGTAAAGAGCGTTGCACCGATGGCCATTAGGATCATGGACTTTTCGCCGGTAGTAAAGGCGGCGAAAATAGCGGTAACATTGGTCATTACCAAAAAGCACACATAAAAGAATACAATGCGGCGATACTTGCCATAATGCACCCGCATAATGTTGGCGGTGGCGATCATCACTGCGCCAACGGCAATAGCAACTGCGGCGCTGATCAGGACCTTCCACCAATCCAGCTTGGTAAAATGGATCAAAGCCGCGGTATAAAACACATGACCGATCAGAAAGAAGATAAAGCCGCCTTTTAGGTAATTATTGGCGTCCTTTTTGTAAACCCCTTTCAAATCCAACAGAATGTCGCCCACAAGTCCCAAGGCACCGCCCATGATGATCAGCGAGCCATACTGGGCAGCATTGGTGTAATTCTCGATCACAGCAAACACCGCCGACAGCATAAAGAACAAACTGGACACGGATTTGAAAATCAGGTTTCGAACAGAGTTCCCCCCGGAGCGGACAAAGACGAAGGCCAGCGAAACGGCTACGCCGATGCCCATAGCAATGTAATAAGTCATTATGAATCCCCCTTATTGATTTGACAACTTACGCATTTGCTTGGCTTTCCTCCAGTATAGCACAATTAGGGGTAGGTCTGCAAGTAGCCAGGCCACAGGACCGGCAAAACAGACAGCTTTGAACCCAAACAGCGGTGTGAAAAGATACGAAACGGTGATTCTGCCTATTAACTCTCCGGCGCCTGCCACTGCATTTGCATAGGTACAACCCAGCCCTTGCAGGGTATTACGCAGCACAAACAGTACGCTTACCAAGCTGTAACACAGGGAGATGGCAAACAGGTATTCTTTTGCAGCGTACACAATTTGGCTGTTATAATCCGTCATAAACAGACCCACGATCTGCTCTCCGCCGAAAAAGAGTACCAGGGAGCAGAGAACAGACAACCCCAGATCCACCACAAACACCTTGCGCACGGTGGTGAGAATTCGCCGATACTGCCCGGCGCCGTAATTCTGGGCCACAAAGGTAGACGCAGCCACCGCCAGATTGCTCATAGGAATATTGGTAATACTTTCCGCCCGACCGGCGGCAGTAAACGCCGCCACCACATTGGCGCCAAAGCCGTTCACGGCGCTTTGCAAAATCATAGAACCGATACTGGTAATGGTAAACTGCAAGGACACCGGAATGCCCAGCGCCAGCTGGCGGCGGGTACGCTTAGCGGTAGGTACCAGCATACGCGCTTTCAGCTGCAAAACCGGTATGCCCCGGAACACATAAATCCCGGCAGACACAGCTGCCACGATTTGAGAGATCAAAGTTGCCCAAGCGGCGCCTGCCACGCCCCAACCGAAATGCGCCACAAAAAGCAGGTCCAGCACCAGATTAACAGCCACGCTGATTAGCAAAAACAACAGGGGCTTTTTGCTGTCCCCAACGCTGCGGGCAATACCGGTAAACACATTGTAAAGCAACTGTGCCGGCACACCCAGATACATAATTGCCGCGTACTGCACAGACAGGTCATAGATCTCTTTTGGGGTATGGATCCAACCCAGCATCGGGTGCAGAACCAGTAGCGCCAGCGCGGAAAACAGCACACCTGTAATTAGCGACAAACCGATACCGTTACCGGCCTGGCGATTGGTTTCCTCTTGATCCCCGGCACCAAAGCACTGCGCCACCGGTATGGTAAAGCCGGCGGTTAGTCCGAATGCAGCGCCGATGGCAAAACTGTTGATGGGCGCAATATTGCCCACGGCGGCCAGCGCGTTTGTAGACACATAGCGCCCAACAATAATATTATCCACCATATTATAGGTGTATTGCAAAAGGGAACTGAGCATAATCGGCAGCGAAAACAGAACGATCTGCTTCATCGGTCTGCCGTGTATAAAATCAGTGGTCATCTTCTACCTCAAAAAATTGGCGATATGCCGTAGGCAGCGCATAGTCCCGCCGCACTTCCTCCAGCGGCACCCAGGTGTAACGCCCGGCGGCCTCCCGCACGGTCATATAATAGCAGCGCATATCCCAGTGAATATGCGTGAAAACATGGTTTGCATGCACGATCTTTTGCAATTCCAGCGGCTCCAAACCAACATTTTGCAAGTAAGCAATGGCTGACCCTTCATTCAAAAAATCGTCTGTATCGGGCAACTGCCACAGACCGGACAGCAGCCCCTTATCGCCTCGTTTGGAAAGGGCCACTCTGTCCCCGCAGGTCAAAAAAAACACCGTACGGTTTTGGTGCCGCTTTGCCCGCTTAGGCAACTTTACCGGAAAATCCGTCTGGCTACCGGAAGTATTGGCGGCACATACATCGCCTAAGGGACAAAGCGAACACTTCGGCGATTTTGGCGTACAAACGCAGGCACCCAATTCCATCAGCGCTTGCGTGAAAGTGCCGCAAGCCCCTGCCGGGTACACCTGCTCCAGATCTGCTTTGATACGGGCTTTTGTGGTCTGCAAGTCAATGGGAGCCGCATTTTCCGTAAAACGGGTAATCACCCGCAGCACATTGCCGTCTACCGCCGCCACCGGGCAATCAAAGCAGATGGACGCCACCGCTCCGGCGGTATACGGCCCAATTCCCGGCAGCGCCAGCCAGCCGTCATAATCCGTAGGGACTTCACCGTGCAGGTCATTGACGATCACCCGGGCGCACTTTTGCAGATTACGGGCGCGATTATAATACCCAAGACCTTCCCACAGTTTTAGCAGCTTGTCTTCCTCCGCGGCAGCCAAATCCTCCACCGTAGGCAAAGCGGCAAGAAAGCGCAAATAATAGTTCCAAACCGCCTCTACCCGGGTTTGTTGCAGCATAATTTCCGACAGCCACACATGGTACGGCCGGCGGTCCTGCCGCCAAGGCAGCGGGCGGGCGTTCCGGGCAAACCAGGGCAGCAGCCGGGTAGGCAATATAGACAATGGGTTCTGCAAGCAGACACCCCCTTTTTGATCTTTGCAAGTAGTATAGCACACCCCCGACCTTACGGCAAGGCAAAAAAGCAACTTGTACCACTTGGAAATTACAGCCGTTTATGGTATAGTGGAAGCAGAAAGGCAGGTAACCGGGATGGCTAAGCGGATCGGCAGCGTAGATATACTCAAGGCACTGGGCATTTGCTCGGTGATCCTGTACCATACGGAGGCACTGCCAACCGTGGTGAACGGCTGGATCGGATCCTACTTTATGCCGCTGTTTTTCTTTGCCTCCGGGCTGACTTTCAGCGCCAAGCAGCCTAAATTCGGTGCTTTTCTAAAGAAGAAATGCGTCTATCTGCTTCTGCCCTATTTGCTGTATTTGGTGTGCTGCGCTGTAGTAGGCGTGGCCAAGCAAGTGATAAGAGGCGTTGCATTTCCGGTCAAATCGTTCTTGCTGGGCGCTGTCAGCGGACTGCCGAATATGAATGAATACACCGGCAGAGCTTGGTTTATCTACTGCTTTTTTGTAGCGGAGATACTGTTTTACTTCTTGCTGAAATGGACAAAAGGCAAGCGAACGCCGCTGTTTCTGGCTGCGCTGATTTGTCTGCTTGCCGGATATGCCTATGCGCACTTTTTCCGTGACTCCGCCGCGATGTTTTGGCGCTACACAGACGGCATGGTGGCTGTGTTCTTTATGGCCGTGGGGTATTTGCTGCGAGAAAGTGTGTTAAAATTAAAAGCACCCGGTTTACTATTCATCGTGCCATCCGTTGGTTTTGGGTTGCTTAATCTGCACATCAACGGCCACGGGCTGGTGATGGCATATTCTTACTATGGCGAGCTGGTGCCCATGGTGGTGAGTGCGCTTAGCGGCTGTCTATTCTTTGCGGCATTGTCAAACTGCCTGCAAAGCCGCTATTTGGAGTATTTGGGACAGAACACACTATTTATTTATCTATTTCACTTCTTCCTCTGGGCTTACCCCCTGCCCCGTTTGCTGGGCAAAGTGATGACCGTGGGCACCACGGCATACAATTGGCTCTACGCCTTGCTGCTCTTTGCGGAGGTGCTGGTAATCTTTAGCCTTTTGATTCCTGTTTATAATCGGATCATGCAGCCCTTGCAGCGCCGCCTGTTAGGCAAAAAGAATGAAAAATAGCGCAAATTCTCTATTGACACGCCCTGCCAATTCTGCTACACTATGAGTGTTGATATTCCTCAATAGCTCAGTTGGTAGAGCATGCGGCTGTTAACCGCAGGGTCGTTGGTTCGAGTCCAACTTGGGGAGCCAAAATGAACGGAGTACACTTTTGTGTGCTCCGTTTTTTTTGTTTTTTTGAATTGGACTCGAACCACGACAAGCTGCTCCAAATTTGTTTGCAAATTTGGTAGAAACAGTCCGGTGGACTGTTTCGTAGCAGGTTGCACAGCCTTCGGGCGTTGATTTTCACATTTATTAAGGGAGATATAGCGGGCCGATGTGGGCATCGGCCCCTACATTTAGCGTTTTATTGTGTGATTAAAAAAGCGGGCGGATCATATCCGCCCCTACGGGTACAGGAACAATTTATTGGTGGTGTTCCACAGGAAAGTCCTCTGTAGGGGCGGCAATCTGCCGCCCGAAAGTCATAGAAACATAATTCTTCTGCCAACAGTACCATAATCCGGACGGTTGGTTGTCAACTGTGCTATTTCTGCTACATTTATTCCAAAATATCCAGGTTATAATCGCTTAGGAGTTCGTTGACTTCCATTAAGCCGGCCCCTTTATGCAGGCAATAGATGAGTACGCTGTCCCTCGGGTTACGGGCATACAGGTCACAAGCGCCGGCGATCTTCAACAGCTTGCGGGTTTCCAATACATTCAGTCCCATACCGATGGCAAGGGCAATCATCTTGTCTCGGGACGGGTGGGTCTTGTTGCCGTTGAAAATCTGGTAGGCATAGTTCTTGTCCATATTGCTGCGCTTGATGACATCGCTTTTGCGCAGTCCTTTTTCGATAAGCAGCAGTTCCAGGTATTCAGCTAGGGACGCGAATTCCAGTTCGTCGATTTCTTCCGTAAAATACGCATGTATGGACTTTTTCTGTTTTAGGATCTCCATTAACTCTTCGGTGGTTTTTTTCATCATCTTCTCCTTATTTTGGCAAAAATCGCCAAATGCCCTTGCATTTATGATATAATAGTAACACTTTAAAAGCAAGGTAATTTTTATGTATTATGAAATTTTAAAAGAAATGAACCCGCGCATGAAGCTGGCTATTGCCGACGGCAGCTTGTATGTGCTGAAGGAAATCGGGCTGGAAGATACGCAAATGTATCAAAAGCTGATCCGTCTGGATTGCAAGAACATTGTGCGCTTTTACGATACAGTGGCACAGGACGGACGCTTTTATGCAGTAGAGGAATTCATCAACGGCGGCAGTACACTGCGGGAGTATATGGAGCGCCGGGGTCCGCTAAGCGATTTGGAAACCAAAAATATAGCGCTCCAGATCTGTAATGGGCTGAAGCAGGTGCACAAGCTGGGCATTGTTCATCGGGATATAAACCCCAATAATATTATGCTGGCGGCAGACGGCACGGTGAAGATCATCGACTTCGGCATCAGCCGCACCGTCAAGCGCAATCAGAGCTGCGATACGGAGATCCTGGGCACCCAGGGCTTTACCGCGCCGGAGCAATTCGGCTTTCACCAAACCGGACCCAAAGCGGATATTTACTCTATGGGCGTGCTGATCAATGTGATGGCTACCGGCTGCCTGCCGGGTGTGCAGTTGGTGAACGGCTGGCTGTCTGAGATCGTTTTGAAATGCACCCAGATTGATGAAACCAATCGATACAAAAATATAGACGATCTTATCCTGGACTTGGAGCGGCGCAGCAAGCTTCAGCGGCTTTTGCGCACCGTCCCCGGCTTTCGCAAGGGGATCTGGTGGCACCAGTTGATTGCCGTCTTGTACGATATCGCCCTGCTGTTTTTCCTGATTGTTGCGATGTCGACTGCGCATTCTCTGTTGGACGCCCTGTGCACCTTTGGCTTTTTCTTCTTCGGTTATGCAGTGCCGGTGCCTATCCTGACCAACTATTTGGACTGGACCCATCGGATCGCCCGGTTGCAAAATAAGACCAAATCCCAACGCATTTGGATCCAAATCAGCCTGTCTGCCCTGGCTCAGGTGCTGTCTGTGCTTTGTATTATAGCATCGCCGGCTACCTAAATGTTGTGCTGGCAGCACACCAAATCCCCTTTTTGCTGTTGTATAATGAGACCATCAAAGTAAAGGGGGTTTGCGAAATGGCAAACGATGCAGAGGTGCAACTGGCTGTTGACCAGGCAATGAAAGATCAAAAGAAATAGAAACGAAAGAAGAAGCTGATTATCTTTGGGGTGATCCTGGCGGTGATCGTGGTGATCGTCGTGGTCGCCAATCGGCCAAAGGATTACAACTTCGATCAACCGGCAGCACGAGTAACGGTGGATACGGTGATGACGGACTTCAAAAACGACGCCGCCAACGCCAGCGAAAAATACTCGGACAAGGTGATCGCCGTTACCGGTCAGGTGGGCACCATTCAGGACGAATATGTGACCCTGCGGGCTTATGATGATGACCTGTGGCTGTATAATGTGAATGTCTACATGGAGAACAACCAGGATCTGAAGAAGTTTAAGGTAGGCGACACGGTGACCATTGAGGGCGTGTGCGACGATACGGACCTGTTTGGCGATGTGGATGTGAAAAAGTGCGTGATCGCCGACCAGTTTGCCACCGTGCCGGACTATGACGGCGCCCAAAAGGTGAAAATCAACGATTTTGTAAAGCGCTACAAGGAAAACCAGGTGAAAGCCGACGAAAAGTACAAGGGCAAGACCGTGCAGTTCACCGCCAAGGTGACCCATGTGGCAGATGAGTACGCCGTGGTGGAGCCGTTCAATGCGGATGTGTGGGACTGGGATTGCGATGTGCAGATCTGCTTTGAGGATATGGACGACCTGAAGAAAGTGACCGAGGGCAAGATGGTCACTATCGTTGGTGAGTGCTACGGCCAGGCGGATATGTATACCGCCAAAATCTGCCGCGCCATTGTGAAGAAATAAGCGGTTCGTCGAATTCGTCATACAACCTAAGATACACTGTTCAAAGGCTCCCCTTAATGTAAGGGGTGACTCCCCGCAGTGCGGGGAGATGTGGCGCAGCGACAGAGGGGAAGGGCACCGGTTAGGTGCTGTCAACTTTGTTGACGGAGGGGATAATATAACGCTCTACGGTGCATGGACGCCAATATAAAAGGCGAGCGGCAGGTTGCCGCCCGTCATTTAGCCAAAAACGATAAGCATACAAAGAAAGGCACAGCCATACGGCTGTGCCTTTTTGCTATGTAAATACAGTTGGGCGCACTTTGCAACCGCTTGTTACTTGCGGTATTGTTATGCTACTTGCATTCTCATCTATTGTTAATGACGATCTGATTCAAGTATAGCGTAATAGAATTTGTCCCCAATGCTTCCGTCTTTTTGATAGCAGTATCTTCTGAATGTTCCCTCAAGAGTCATACCTATCTTTTGCATAACCTTACTCGAACCAATATTCCGTGTATCGCAACCGGATGTAATTCGATCATAATGCACTTCGTCAAACAAATAATTCACAACTGCATTTGCCGCTTCTGTCATTATCCCTTTATTCCAATATGGTTTATCGATTTGCCATCCGAGATGACAGGTAAAACACTCATCGTCTTGCGTAACGACAGCAATATTGCCGATAACAACTCCTTGAAATTCAATAGCCCAGTTATAGGTTGTCGTTTTACTGTAATTCTTTATCCAGCTTTTCAGGACGGCCTTTGTTTCATTTATCGTTTTGTGCGGTGCATAAGAAAGATATTTTACCACATCCGGATCACTTGCCCACTGAAACATATCTGTATGATCGCTGAATTGAAAACGCCGTAAAACTAACCTTGCGGTTTTGATTGTATTGGTCCCAATATGATTTAACGGACGCAATAATTCTATATCGCTCATTTTATTTACCTTTCCAATAGCCCTTTCTCTTTATATTTCCTTTAACAACTTTACATATTTTCCTTGGTGATCTTCACCTATAAATAGTATTTTGTCAAATCCGGAATCCGCATACAGTTTTAACGCCGAATAGTTATCTAAATCCACACCGATTGACATTTCGGAATACCCCATTTCTTTTGCCTTATTGGTGGCGTATTCCACTAACCTTTTGCCAATTCCATTTCGTCTTTTCTCGGGTTTAACGATCAGATGAGAAACATAGATACGCCGCTTATCTATTGTATAGTCCGAATCGATGGTATCAAAGACTAAAGAAATTTCACCGATAAATTCATCCTCTTCTTTATATACATAGGTGACGCGGCTGCCGGAAATGAGTTCGCCGTAGAATTGATTAGCCAACTTTTCTTGTTGTTTCATATTCCAGATATTGCCGCATTTTTCAAATTCGGCAGGTGATAATTGGATGATATCAAAATTCATTGGAACACCTTTTTATAGAATAAGGGGCAGACCCCAGTTTTGGTTTAGTATGCGGCCGATAATTCACTGGATACTGTCCCCGGCCTTTTATAAAAGTAATTTGGAAATTAAAAATGCCAGTAGCCAAAGTACGCCTATAATAGATGAAAATATAAGAACAGACTTAAAAGTTTTTCGTCCTGTCTTTGCTGGGAAAAGATCTAAATAGGCATCGAAAAGTATAATTGATATGACAGATATACTGCCAATTATTACAAGTAGGATTCTTCCAATGATTTTTCCGATCATCTGTTACCACCTAATCATTATAAAACAGGGGACAATGGTCCGTTTCTCTTTCTACTCTACCGCTATCATACCAAATGGGGCGGGGGATTGTCAATGTTGGTTGCGGGGGCGGGGCGGACGGTGTATAATGGAAACAGAACGCAAGGAGGTGGGCGGATGATACTGGCGTTTTGCATAGACGATCAAGGGGGCTTGGCCTTTAATCACCGGCGGCAGAGCCGGGACCGAGCGCTGGTGGCCGATCTGCTGGCGGCGGCCGGGGCGCGGCCGGTATTTTGCCTGCCCTATTCTGCCGGGCTGTTTGACCCGGGCGCAGTAACGGTGGTGGATGCGCCCGGCGCTGTGTCTGCCGATGGGATTTTATTCTTAGAAAATGCAGACCCGGCGGCGTATATTCCACATGCGGAGGAACTGCTCCTGTACCGCTGGAACCGGCTGTACCCGGCAGACTTGACCTTGAATGGCACGCCGGTGCAATGGGGCTACCGGCTGCAAGATGCCACGGACTTTGCGGGCACCTCTCACGAAAAAATCACCAAAGAATGGTATGTGAAAAAAGAAAGGGCATAACATGGCTAAAGGCAAGAAAAAAACCACCCTATGGGTGGTACTGGCGGCGGTGATCCTGGCGATCTTCGCCCTGGGCAAGCTGGGCGGCAGCGAGCCGGGCACCACGGCACGGCAGACTACGGCGGCGGTGACGGAGACCACGGTACAGACCACGGCCGGCACCACGGCAAAGCAGACCGCCGGCACCGCAAAAGCCAAGACCGCTGCTAAGAAAAAGCAAACCGCGGCAAATGTACCCGCCTTTAGCGGAAAGCCCTATGTGGTGCTGGATGACAACCAACCGCGCTTTAGTGCCAAGGACAAAAAGCGCCGATCGGCCTATGAGTCCTATGCGCCGCTGGACAGTCTGGGGCGCTGTGGGGTGGCCTTTGCCTGCCTGTGCAAGGAGACTATGCCCACGGAAAAGCGAGGCGAGATCGGCCAAGTGCGGCCCAGCGGCTGGCACACGGTGAAATATGACACGGTGGACGGCAAGTACCTGTATAACCGCTGTCATCTGATCGGCTACCAGCTGTCTGCGGAGAATGCCAACACCCGCAATCTGATCACCGGCACCCGCTACCTGAACACCCAGGGTATGCTGCCCTTTGAGAACCTGGTGGCCGATTACATAAAGGAGACCGGCAACCATGTGCTGTACCGGGTGACCCCCATTTTCAGCGGCGACGATCTGGTGGCCAAGGGGGTGGAGATGGAGGCCTGGTCCGTGGAGGACCGGGGCGACGGCGTGTGCTTCCATGTGTATTGCTACAACAACCAGCCGGGAATTAAAATCGACTACGCTACCGGCGACAGCCACACCACAGACGGCCGTACCGGCACCACTCATTGTCAGAAATCCAATTAAAAAACACCCCAAACGGTGCCGTTGTGGCCGCTTGGGGTGTTGTTTTGATTGATTCTACTATATGAAGTCACTCATATAAGTCCTTGATATCTTTACAATCCTCTATTTTATCTAACCAATACATACCAGCCACTCTAGGCCATTGGTTTGTGTTATAGATCGTTGTTGCATTTATATTGCCCATGTGGCAATGAAAGTGCCTAAATTGACCCAGAATTAACGATAATCTGTTATACGCACACCCATCGGGCTTTTCATATAAATCCGCATCGCTTAATGAGCCTAAATATTCCATGATTTTCTCTTGGATCGATTCAAAATAATCAATTAACAGTTCTCGTGATAATACCTTTTTATTATCATAATCATCAAGACTGTTTAAATTTGGTTCATGAAAATCCGGTTCAGTATATACTTCAGGATTGATGTACCATTGATCCAAAGAATGCAAAGTATGGTACACATGTTTCCATATTGGCATATCGCATAAGATCGTATCCATATCACATGTCTTTAATGTGATCGAAAAATTATAAAACATCACTTTCGTATGCTCAATAATAGTGTGGATTAAAACATCATTCATAGAGTATCTCCGATCTCAGAACAGGGGGACAGGCCTCTGCTTTTGCTGGCAAACTGAAAATTATATAATGCAATGTTTAAGTATCCGGTTCTTTATTTCTGCGTAGTAAATGATATGCTGAATTGTTTCTTTAACCTGTTCTGTTCCAATTTCTTTTTCATCATTCCCGCAGTCAATGCCTAAAACACGCTTAATATTGTATTCTAACCACTCTAATCTGCCATTATTGCAGTCATATAACGTTTCCCAATCTACGGGCATTTCTCCACCGGCATTTTTATATCCTTGCAAAAAAGCTTGAAATAATTGAAAATCAATTTTGCAATTTTCATAACCCGACCAACACAACGCCAGTTCAAACAATTCCATAAACGGATTGTTATAAGCTAAACACTCTAAATCAATAATGCGATAATCATTCCCATTCCAGAGAACATTTTTGCAGTCCATATCGTTATGACAGATCGACACGATAGGGGGTAGTTTCTTTCGTGCCAGATTGCCTTTATTTTGACTGTCTTGAATTACAGGCAAAGCGTCTTTCAGCATTGCGTACAACTGCGTATCGGTGTGTTTCATTTCCGTAAGATAGAAATTCCAATCAATAGACATTTCATAGAAAGCTTTATTTTCATGTTTTTTGTCTACACTATGGATTTCAGCAAGCACCTTTCCCATTTCTTTGCAGTGATCTGCTGTTATTTCGCTGCTTTTTAAGGCTTTTCCGGGAAAATAGTCAAACAGATAGAAATATTCGCCATCTATCTCCTGCATTTTTCTTCCACACAAAGGCAATGCAGGAAGAACCGGAATACCCTCTTGCTCCAGTAAAAGTTCTATCCGTTCAGCTTTTGCAAAATTATCCATAGCGGTTTCTCTTTGCATAACAAACGGATTTAGCAACTTCAGAACGAAAGTCCCTTGCTGTGTGTTAATCTTATATATCTTGTGCATAAAGCCGCCGCTCAAACGCACGGGTTCACCGACCATCTTCCAACCATATTTTTCTGTTATTTTTGTAAATATTGACACTTTGTCTCTCCGTAGGCAGGGGACGGTTCTCGGTTTTTTGGATTTACTGCTTTGCGCCTTGCTGCTTGTCCAGGTCAAACATTTCTTCCATAGTATGCCAACCCAGCACAGCGCATTTGACTCTGGCGGGCATGTGGGCCACATCTTGCAGCGCCGCTGCCTCGTCCAGCTCCTCCATTTCCTCCTCGGTAATGGAGTCTTTAATCATTTTTAGGAACAGCTCCGCCAGATGCAGGGCGCCCTCTTTCTTCTCGCCGATGATCAGGTCCAGCATAATATCCGCCGAGGCCTGAGAGATGGCGCAGCCGTCGCCTACAAAAGCGCCGTCGGTGATCACGCCGTCCTCCACTTTCAGCTTTAGCACAATGTCGTCGCCGCAGCTGGGGTTGACCCCCTCCAGCACCAAGTTGGCGTCTGCCAAATCATGCTTGTGCTCCGGGTGCAGGTTGTGCTCCGTTAAGATCTGGTTATAAAAATTTCTATTCTCCATAGCCCATTTGCCTCCTTAGGGACGCCACCGCGTCTAAAAATCGCTGTACTTCTTCTTCTGTATTGTAGAAGAACAGGCTGGCGCGGGCGGTGGATGGGGTGCCCAGGTGCTGCATTAGCGGCTGGGCGCAATGGTGCCCGGCACGAATGGCCACATCGGCCGCGTCCAAAATGGCGCTGATGTCGTGGGGGTGCACGCCGTCAACGGTAAAGGTCAAAATGCCACAGTGCTCCTCTGCTTTTTCCGCGCCGATCACATGCACATACGGCATGGCACGCAGTCCTTGCAGGGCAAAATCCGTCAGCGCTACCTCCTGGGCGTGCAGCTTGTCCCACCCAATGGCGGTCAGGTAGTCAATGGCGGCGGCCAGACCCACCGCACCGGCAGCGTTGACCGTGCCGGCTTCAAATTTATGGGGCAGGGGGGCGTAAGTCACCTTGTCCCTTGTTACATATTCAATCATCTCGCCGCCGGATAAGAAAGGCGGCATTTCTTCTAACAATTCTTCCTTGCCATACAGCACGCCGATGCCCATGGGGCCCATTAGCTTGTGGCCGGAAAAGGCCACAAAATCCACGCCCAGTGCCTGCACATCAATCGGCATGTGGGGGGCGCTTTGGGCGGCGTCCATCACTACCACGGCGCCGTGCTTGTGGGCCAAATCAATGATGGCTTCCATAGGATTGGTGCGGCCAAATACATTGGATACTTGCGCCACAGCCACCAGAGCGGTTTTGTCTGTGATCTTCGCTTCCAGCTCCGCCATAGGCAGGCTGCCGTCCGGCCGGCATTCCAGATAGCGCAAGGTGGCGCCGGTTTGCCGGGCAACCATCCGCCAGGGCAGCATATTGGAGTGGTGCTCCGCAATGCTTACAACGATCTCGTCCTCCGGGCCGATTTGGTGCAGGCCGTAGCTGTATGCCACCAGGTTCAGGCTCTCTGTGGCGTTGCGGGTAAAGATAATTTCGCTGTCGCTTTTGGCATTCAGAAAACGGCGCACCGTCTCTCGGGCGGCGGCGTAGTCCGCCGTAGCGTCCATACCCAGTTGGTACAGACCCCGCAGGGGGTTGGCGTTGTGGGTCTCGTAAAATTTGCGCTGGGCGTCCAGCACGCAGTCTGGGCGCTGGCTGGTGGCGGCGTTATCCAGGTAGGCCACCTTGCTCTCCCGCAGCAGGGGAAAGTCCGCCCGATAATTCATAATTTCTTGCTGGGTCATTGGGCATTCTCCTCCAAATAACGGTGCACCCGATCGGTGAGCCCCGGGTCGTTTGCCTTGGCGCAAAGCGCCTCCAGCTTGGAGTGGGTGATCAGCAGCTCGGCCTCTGCCCGGCTCAGCCCTCTGGAATTCATATAGAACAGAATGTCCTCGTCCAGCTGGCCGATGCTGGCCCCGTGGTTGCCCTCTACATCTTCCTCGGCGCACAGGATCAGGGGAATGGTACGGTTCACTACATCTTCACCCAGCAGCAACACATCTTCCTTTTCGTCGCCCTTAGAGCCGGCGGCGCCCTTTTGAAAGTCAATGGTGCCCCGGAACAGTTTGGCGCTGCGGTCTTGCAGCACCCCGTCTGCGTTCATATTGCTTACGGTGCGGCGCCCGGTTTGCAGGGCGTCATAGTTAAAGTCAAAGGAGCGATCCTCGGTGCCCAGGTAGCCGATGTCTGCCGTAAAGCGGCTGTCGTCTCCGTCCAGGTGGGTCTTGCACCCAGCGTAGGTGGCTTTGCCGCCCAAAAACAGCTGCACCAGCTGAAAGTCTGCACCGGCACCGCAGTGGGCGCCAATGTTATTGACCACCGTGCAGTCCGTGCCCGGCAGGCTCAGCTGCACCAGTCGCACTTTGGCACCGGGGGCCAGTTCTACCCGGGTCTCCAGGGCCAGGCAGGGGGCGTCCGCCGTGCTTTGCAGGTCCATCACCACAGTCAAGTGGCTGTTTGCTTCTGCGGTCAGCTCCACTCGGCGGGCGTTCTTGGCGCCGTCGGCGCACAGGGTCAGCCGGGCGGTGGTATCGGTATTCGCTTTGGCGGTGATCCGGTCCGTCTCCAGGGAAGCAAAGGCCGCTTCCGCTTCTTGGCCCATACCGGTGGAAACCACTGTGGCAGGGGCCGGGGCGGCGGTGACTTCCGCGCCGCTCCAGTCCGCTTTGCAGGGGCCGTCCAGCGGGGGTAGGGTTACCGTGGTTTCATTCATGTGCAGTCGGTTCCAGGTGGGGGACGGCAGGGAATTGACTGCAAGGGTATTTTCTTTTGTCATACTGCTACCTCCCATCAGCCAATGCTGCCTTTCATCTCTAAGCGAATTAAGTTATTCATTTCAACGGCGTATTCCAGCGGCAGTTCCTTGGACACATCGTCTGCAAAGCCGCTGACGATCATGGCGCGGGCCTCTTCCTCGCTAAGCCCGCGGGACATGAGATAAAATACCGCGTCGTCGCTGATTCGGCCGATCTTGGCCTCGTGGCCCACATCCGCGTCACGGGTGCGAATATCCATGGCGGGAATGGTGTCTGACCGGGAAATATCGTCCAGCATCAGGGACTGGCAAGACACGGTGGACTTGCTGCCCGGTGCGGTCTTTTGCACCTGTACGCTGCTGCGGAAGGTGCTGATGCCCCCGTCCTTGGAAATGGAGCGGGCGTTCATCACAGAGGTGGTCTCCGGCGCAGCGTGAACCACTTTAACGCCGGTGTCCAGGTTCTGCCCTGCCCCGGCAAAGGTAATGCCGGTGTACTCCATGCGGGCGCCCTTGCCCTTTAGAATACTCATGGGGTACAGGTAAGACACATGGGAGCCAAAGGAGCCGGACACCCACTCAATGGTGCCCCCCTCCTCTACCAGCGCCCGCTTGGTGTTCAGGTTGTACATATTCTTGGACCAGTTCTCAATGGTAGAGTAGCGCAGCTTGGCGTTCTTGCCCACGAACAGTTCCACGCACCCGGCGTGCAGGTTGGCTACATTGTACTTGGGTGCGGAGCAGCCCTCGATAAAGTGCAGGTACGCCCCCTCGTCTACGATGATCAGCGTGTGCTCAAACTGGCCGGCGCCCGGCGCATTCAGCCGAAAGTAGGATTGCAGCGGAATGGTCACGGACACCCCTGGCGGCACATACACAAAGGAACCGCCGGACCAAACGGCGCCGTGCAGGGCGGCGAATTTGTGGTCCGTGGGTTTTACCAGCTTCATAAAGTGCTTTTGGATCATCTCCGCATAAGGGCCGTGCATAGCGCTTTCCAGGTCTGTATAGACCACGCCCTGGGCGGCCACTTCCTCTCGCACATTGTGGTACACCAGCTCTGAGTCATACTGGGCGCCCACACCGGCAAGGGACTTGCGCTCTGCCTGGGGAATGCCCAGGCGCTCAAATGTATCTTTAATATCTTTGGGCACATCGGACCACTTGGCGCTCATCTTGGTGTTGGGGCGCACATAGGTTACGATGTTGTCCATATCCAGTCCGTCAATGGGCGGGCCCCACTGGGGCACCCGGCTCTCATTGTAAACTTGCAGGGACTGGAGCCGAAACAGCTGCATCCATGCCGGATCGTTCTTCTCATCGCTGATCTTCTGTACGATCTCCGGGGTTAGGCCCGCTTGCAGCTTGTAGGCATCTTTTTCGTCGTCTTTTATGTCATAGACCGTGCGGTCAATGTCTGCCACATAGGTTTTTTCTTCCACAGGGAACACCTCTTTTACACCTGCTCGTAGGCTTCAAACCCACGGGCGTTGATCTCGTCCACCAGAGAGCCGTCGCCGGTCTTTACGATCCGTCCGTTGACTAAAATATGGGTGTAATCCACATGCAGGCTCTCCAAAATACGGGTGGAGTGGGTGATGATCAGCAGGGCGCCTTTTTGCTCTTTTTGATAGGCCTCCACGCCACGAGATACGGTGCGCACCGCGTCCACATCCAGGCCGGAGTCCGTCTCGTCCAGGATCGCCAGACTGGGGCGCAGCAACAGCATTTGCAGAATTTCCGCTTTTTTCTTCTCGCCGCCGGAGAAGCCCACATTTAGGTCCCGATCGCCGTAGGCCGGGTCCATTTGCAGCAGCTCCGCCGCCTCATTAAACTGTTTTTCAAAGGCAAACAGCTTTACCCGCTTGCCGGTGCGCTGCGCCAGGGTGCTGCGCACAAAGCTTTTCAGCGACAGGCCGGGCACCTCCAGGGGATTTTGGAAGGACAGGAACATACCCGCCTTGGCCCGCTGGTCGGCGGATAGCCCCTGCTGCTCCTTGCCGTGGAACAGAATGGAGCCGCCGGTTACCTTGTACTGGGGATTGCCCATCAGGGCGTAGCCCAGGGTGGACTTGCCGGCGCCGTTGGGGCCCATGAGCACATGGGTCTCGCCCTCGTTTACCTGTAAATTCACGCCGTGCAGGATCTCTTTATCCTCTACGGCAACGGTCAAATTCTCAATATCCAGTAAGTGCTGGGACATGGTTTTGAACTTCCTTTCCGTGCACAAAAACCGTGCTTTTACTATTTTCTGCATAATAATATAATCCGTATTTCCTACTCTGTCAATAGGAATTAAAAAACTTGGGTTGCTTCGTACAAAAGGCACAAAAACAAGGGGGCAAAATTGTCTATTTTATACATATATAATGCAGGGGCTTTTTTACACCCAGTCCACCCGGCGGCGCCGTTGCAGCAGATCAAGCGCAAATACCACAGCGCCTGCCAGCAGCAGCGCTGTCAGCGTGGTACTGCCGATACCGGGGCGGGGCAGGGTCTCCGATATATTGGAGAACACCGCCGCCGGTTGGGGAAACAGGCGCAGCAGCCCCCGGCAGTAGCCGTCTGCCAGAAGTGCAGCCCCGGCGCGGCAGGCCAAAAAGGTGGGGTAGGGCAGCTCGAACCGCCCGGCCCAGCCCAGCAGCTGCAAGTGCACGCACAGCCCGCCAAAGGCCAGGAACGCCGCCGTTTGGGCCAGGGTGTAGCCGGTGCCGGTACACAGCCCGGCGGTGATCTCTACCAGCGGCAGCAGCCATTTGGGCACCGGCACCACAGCGCACAGAGCGGAGAAGAGAATGATGCAGGCAGAAAGGTGCAGCAGGCTCTCCATGGCGCCTTTTGCGGCAGCGGGCAGCGCTTCTCCCGCAGACAAGGGCGGGGCAGGCGGTACTTCTTTGGCAGCGGGCGGGTCGCTGAGGGGAACAGTCACCGCCGCCACCGTTAGGTTAGCCAATATATTGGCGGTTAGCAGCAGCCACCCGGCAGTGCCGCTATGGAGCACTGCCGTGCCCACAGCTGTGCAGATAAAGCCCACCCCGCCGCACACATTAAAGCACAGCATACGCCGGGCGGTGGCGCAGTCAATCACGCCCCGATCCAGCAGTTCCCCGGTGAGCACCGCACCGGTGGGATAGCCGCCGATTTGGCCAAACAGCAGCGCTCCGGCAGCCTGGGGCGGAAGGCGCAGTGCCTTTGCCGGTAAGGTCAGCGCCCGGCTGAGCAGTACCCCCGCCCGGGTGTTTTGGATCATTAAGAACAGCATCAGCAGCGGCAGCAGACTGGGCAGCACGGTGTTCTCTGCCAGCGCCAGCCCGGCCTTGGCACCCGCCCGTGCCGGTGCGGCAAACACCAGCAGAATCGCCGCAGCCGCCAGCAGCAGTGCCAGCAGGGGCAGCGCTTTTTGGTTCTCTTTTTTCATATCATCACCAATAATTCCTATGCATAGTATGTACAGGTGATACAATGGAGCACATACCAAAAGAGAAAAAAAGGGCAAAAAATCGTCGGGCGTGCCCCTTGCCCGGGGACGAAAGCCAGCTGCCGGTGCATTACAGCGCCGGGGAGCCGCGGCTGGAGATCATCGGCGATCGGGTGCTGGTGGACGGGCTGCGCCGGGTGCTTAGTTACACCTCGGAGCGCCTGGTGCTGCAAGTGGGCAAGCGCCGGGTGACCCTGGTGGGGGCGGATCTTTGCATGCTGGATTATTCGCCTTTGGGCGTGCAGGTGATCGGTACGCTGTTGGCTGTGGAGTTCGGCGACCTATGACCCGATTGTACTGGTATCTTCGCGGGTATGTGCAGTTTGTATTTACAGGCGGGTTTGCAGAGGATTTTATCAATGCGTTGGGGGAGCTGGGCATTACACTGCCCGGCTTGCAGCGACAGGGGAGCGACTTGCGCGGTGTGTGCAGTGTGGGGACTTATATGCAGCTGCACAAGGCGGCGCGGCAGGCCGGCGGCCGGGTGCGTATTACTGCCCGGCGAGGGCTGCCCTTTTTTCTCCGACGGCTGCGGGGGCGTTGGGGATTGCCGATGGGGGCGGTGGCTTTTGCACTGGTGCTGTGTGTGCTCAGCGGGTTTATCTGGGATGTGCAGGTGGTGGGCAATAATCGAGTGGGCACCGGCACACTGGAGACTTATTTGGCGCAGAATGGCGTGGCCGTGGGCAAGCCTTGGCAGGGGACGGCGCGCAGTCTGCTGAACTATCGACTGCTGCGGGATTTTCCGGATCTGGCCTGGGCGCATATCAACAAGGTGGGCGCCACCGCCCGGCTGGAGGTGGCAGAGCGGGTAGATACCCCTAAGACGAAAAGCGACAGGGAGCAGAGCCAATGGGGCGCTGCCCGGCGAGAACTGCGCTGTACCGTTCGTCGGTTGCAGGTACACCGGGTGCAAACCGGGCGGCAGGTGTGCCGCGGGGTGTATTTTTACGGCTTGACGCTGGTGCCAATGGATAAGGACGCACCGCCTATGACGGAGGTGACGGAGCAGCGCCGTCTGTTGCGCCTAAACGGTCGGGCGTTGCCTATGGGCAGCGTCACGCGCACATGTACCGCTTACCGCCGCGTGGAGCAACGCCTAACGGTGCAGGCGGCCACGGCGCTGGCTAAGGCGGCACTGGAGGAAAAACGGGCGCAGGAGCTGCCGGGCGCCACCATCATCAACGCCTATGTGACAGTGGAGGTGACCCCGGATACGGTCACGGCCGTAGGCGCCTACACCGTGCAGGTGCAAAGCCTGCAAACCGATCGGGATCGGGCATGAAAACCGGCGGAAAAACTTGCCGATTTGGCCGTTATTTTTCATTTTTGGAAATTTGCCAAATTACGCAGCGGATACTTGCAAGCGCGCCACCCTTGTGATAGAATAAAAGCGCAAAAATCTATGAAACAGGAGGCGATGCTATGCAGATGACATTCCGCTGGTTTGGCAAGGAAAAGGACACGGTCTCTCTGGAGCAGATCCGTCAGATCCCCGGCGTGACCGGAGTGGTGCCTGCCTTGCACGACCTGCCCGCCGGTGCGCCGTGGACCATGGACCGAGTCCAGGCCATGTATGACGAGATCACTGCTGCCGGGCTGACCATGGAGTGCATTGAGAGCGTCAATGTACACGAGGATATTAAGATCGGACTGCCCAGCCGGGATCAGTATATTGAGAATTACAAAACCTCAATTCGCAATCTGTCCAAGGTTGGGGTCAAGGTGATCTGTTACAACTTTATGCCGGTGTTTGACTGGACCCGCACGGATCTGTATATGCCCCTGCCGGACGGTTCTACCTGCCTGAGCTATGACGGCAAGCAGGTGGAGGGCAAGTCCCCGGAGGATATGTTCCGTGAGATCGACGACAACTCTAACGGTTACGCTATGCCCGGCTGGGAGCCGGAGCGCATGGGCGAGATCAAAGAGCTGTTCGCAAAGTATAAAGATGTGACCGCCGAGGATCTGTGGGCCAACTTAAAGTATTTCTTAGAGGCGATTATGCCCGTTTGTGAGGCATGCGATGTAAAGATGGCCATTCACCCGGACGATCCGCCATGGGGCATCTTTGGCCTGCCGCGGATTATTACGGACAAGGCGGCGGTAGAGCGGCTGCTGACCATGGTGCCCAGCAAGTATAATGGCTTGACCCTGTGCACCGGTTCTCTGGGCGCCAGTCCCAAGAACGATATGGTGGAGATCATCCACGCTGCCGGAGATCGCATTTACTTTGCCCACCTGCGCAATGTGGCGATCAATGACCGCTGGTTTAACGAGACGGCACATGAGAGCGCCTACGGCTCTTTGGATATGTATGAGATTGTAAAGGCCCTGCAAGAGGAGGGCTTTGACGGCTATGTGCGCCCGGACCATGGGCGTATGATCTGGGGCGAAGTCGCCCGACCCGGCTATGGTCTGTTTGACCGGGCACTGGGTGTGTCTTACCTGAACGGCTTGTGGGAAGCGGTAGAAAAATCCCGCAGGGCGTAAATAGAGAGGAAGTAGAAACCATGTTTAATCACGAGAACTTAAAGGGCCGCGTGGCCGTGGTCACCGGTGGCGGCGGCGTGCTGTGCGGCGGCTTTGCCAAAACCTTGGCGGCGCAGGGCTGCAAGGTGGCTGTGTTGGATCTGAACGAAGCGGCTGCCCAGGCAGTGGCCGACGAGATCAACGCCAACGGCGGACAGGCGATTGCCGTGGGCTGCAATGTGTTGGAGCCGGCGTCTATGCGCGCCGCGCGGGATGTGATTGCCGAGAAACTGGGCACCTGTGACATTTTGTTAAACGGTGCCGGCGGCAACAACCCCAAGGGCACCACCACCAAGGAGACTTTGGAAAAGATTGATTTGGCTCAGCAGGATCCGGAGGTCAAGACCTTCTTCGATCTGGATCCCCAGGGCATCAGCTTTGTATTTAATTTGAACTTTTTAGGCACCCTGATCCCCACGCAGATCTTTGCCAAGGATATGGCAGAGAAGGGCAAGGGCTGCATTGTGATGGTTACCTCTATGAATGCGTTTCGTCCGCTGACCAAAATTCCGGCGTACAGCGCTGCTAAGGCTGCGGTAAAGAACTTTACCGAGTGGATGGCCGTGCACTTTGCGGATATGGGTATTCGTGTTAACGCCATTGCGCCGGGCTTTTTCTCCACCAAGCAGAATGCGACCCTGCTGTGGAACCCGGACGGCACCCCCACTGCCCGCACCGGCAAGATTTTGGCTGCTACACCGATGAATCGCTTTGGCGAGCCGGAGGAGCTGGCCGGCACGCTGCTGTTCCTTTGTGACGAGGCGTACAGCGGCTTTATTACCGGCGTGAACATTCCTGTGGACGGCGGCTTTAACGCCTATTCCGGTGTGTGATTGAAAAAAGTCCCCGAGTATTCGGGGATTTTTTGGGTGTGTGCACCCCTTTTGCGCAGACTATTTGTATAGAAAAGAGTGTTAAGATGAAGCCTTTTATGGACAAGGACTTTTTACTGGATACCCCAACGGCCCGGCACCTGTACCACGACTATTGTGAGGCGCTGCCCATTTGTGACTATCACTGCCATTTAAGCCCCAAGGAGATCTATGAGAACGCCCAGCCTACGGATATTTCCGCCCTGTGGCTGTCCGGCGATCATTATAAGTGGCGGGCCATGCGCTCCTGCGGTGTGGACGAGCGGTACTGCACCGGCGACGCCAGCCCCAGAGAGAAGTTCCAAAAATTTGCCTACACTCTGCAATACGCCATCGGCAACCCGCTGTATCACTGGGCGCATATAGAATTGCAGATGTATTTTGGCATTGATACCCCTTTGTCTGCCGCCACGGCAGATGACATTTACGACCGAGCCAATGCGGCCATCGCTGCCGGGGATTTTCGCCCCCGCACGCTGATTGAAAAGAGCAAGGTCAAAGTGCTGTGCACCACCGACGACCCGGCGGACGACCTGGCGTATCACAAGAAGATCGCCGCTCTGCCGGACTTTGACTGCAAGGTGCTGCCCACCTTCCGCCCGGATAAGGCACTGCATATTCAGGCACCGGACTTTGCGGACTATATGGCCACTTTGGCTGCCGCTGCGGGTATGGAAATTCATACGGTGGACGATGTGATCGCCGCCCTGCGCAGTCGGGCACAGTACTTCCATTCTGTGGGCTGCCGGGTGTCTGATCAGGCCTTTGATGTGCCGCCCTACGCCCCCGCTGCACCGGAGCAGGTGCAGGCTGTCTTTGCCAAGGCACTGGCCGGGGCGCCGGTGACGGAGCAGGAGGCGCAGATTTATAAAACCCCGGTGCTGCTGGCACTGGGCAAGCTGTACCATGAGCTGCACTGGACGATGGAAGTGCACATCGGTGCCATGCGTAACAACAACAGCCGAATGTTCCGCGCCCTGGGGCCGGACACCGGCTTTGACTCGGTAGACGACGGTCGGGTGGCACGGCCCCTGTCTCGCCTGCTGGACGCCATGGACAGCACGGACAGCCTGCCTAAGACCATCCTGTTCAACCTGAACGACAAGGACAACACGGTGCTGGCTACCATGCTGGGTAACTTCCAGTCCACGGAGGCTGCGTCTAAAATTCAGTATGGACCGGCGTGGTGGTTCCTGGACACCATGGACGGTATGACCGCCCAGCTAAAGAGTCTGGGTAACCTGGGCGTGCTGGGCAAGTTTGTGGGTATGGAGACGGACTCCCGCTCCTTTACTTCCTACGGTCGCCACGCCTACTTCCGCCGCATTCTTTGCGCCCTGATCGGTCGCTGGGTGGAGCAAGGCTGGTACGCCAATGACGACGCGGTGCTGAAAGAGATCGTACAGGGCATTAGCTACAATAACGCCATTGCCTATTTTGATTTTGCATAAGGAGAGATAAAAATGGATTTGAAATTAAGACCCAAGGAAGAATGTAAGTTCGACGAGATTTCGTTGGGCGAGATCATGCTGCGCCTGGACCCGGGCGAGGGACGGATCAAGACTTCCCGCACCTTCCGTGCCTGGGAGGGCGGCGGCGAGTATAATGTGGCCCGCGGGCTGCGCCGCTGCTTTGGAATGCGCACCGGCGTGGTCACTGCTTTTGCAGAGAATGAGGTGGGTTACCTGTTGGAGGATCTGATCCTCCAGGGCGGGGTAGATACCTCCCTGATCCGCTGGGTGCCCTTTGACGGCATCGGCCGCAGTGTGCGCAACGGACTGAACTTTGTGGAGCGGGGCTACGGCATTCGCGGCGCTGTCAGCACCTCTGACCGGGGCAACACCGCCATTTCTCAGTTGAAGCCCGGCGATGTGGATTGGGATTATATCTTTGGCACCCTGGGTGTGCGCTGGCTGCACACCGGCGGGATTTACGCCGCTTTGTCGGAGAATTCCGCTGCCGTGGTGCTGGAGGCAGTAAAGGCTGCCAAAAAGTACGGCACCGTGGTATCTTACGACTTGAATTACCGTGCCTCTCTGTGGAAGGGCATCGGCGGCCAGGAAAAGGCCCAGGAAGTGAACAAGGAGATCGCCAAGTATATTGATGTAATGATCGGCAATGAAGAGGACTTTACCGCTTGCCTTGGTTTGGAGGTTGAGGGCAACGACAAGGACTTGAAGAGCCTGAATATGGACGGCTATTACAAGATGATCGAGGCAGCCACCAAGGCGTACCCCAACTTTAAGGTGATCGCCACCACTCTGCGTACTGTAAAGACCGCCACCGTCAATGATTGGAAAGCCATTTGCTGGGCAGACGGCCAGATCTACAAGTCCATGGAGTTCCCGGGATTGGAAATTCTGGATCGTGTTGGCGGCGGCGATAGCTTTGCCTCCGGCTTGATCTACGGTTTGATGACCTTTGGCGACGCCCAGCAGGCGGTGAATTACGGCGTGGTTCACGGCGCATTGGCTATGACTACCCCCGGGGATACCAGCATGGCATCCCTCAAAGAGGTAGAGGCTAAAGTCCATGGTGCAGGCGCCAGAGTGCAGAGATAAGTAAAGATAACGTACCGGCGTGCAGCGCTCTTTGAGGGATGCACGAGTGTCCAAATCTGCACGGCAGATTTGGTAGCAAGGCTCCGGGGGAGCCTTGCGCAACTGAGTGGGTGTATTGTCTGACCTTAACAACAGCGTGACCGTCCGCAGTCCATGGTGCAGGCGCCAGAGTGCAAAGATAAGTAAAGATAACCCCCGGCGAGCAGCGCTCTTTGAGGGATGCCGCCGAAAGGGTTAGCGTATAAAATTGAAAAAAATAAGCCCCGCAGCGGGCTTTGGAGGTATTGTATGTCTAAAGAAGCAGTTTTGAACAAAATTAAAGATGTTGGGATCGTGGCTGTGATCCGTGCGGAGTCTGTGGAGCAGGCTGCCAAGATTACAGACGCTTGCGTGGCCGGTGGCGTGACCACCGTGGAGCTGTGCTTCACCGTGCCCAATGCGGACCAGCTGATTTCCCAGATGGTAAAGAAGTACGAGGGCACCGATGTGACCATCGGCGCCGGTACGGTGCTGGATCCGGCCACTGCCCGGATCGCCATTCTCAACGGCGCCCAGTATATTGTGTCGCCCCACTTTGATCCGGAGATCATCGCTGTGTGCAACATTTATGATGTGCCGGCTATGGCAGGTGTGGGTACGGCGACCGAGGCCATTGCCGCTATGCGCTGCGGTGCCAGTGTGCTGAAGGTGTTCCCCGGCGATGTGCTTGGTCCCAAGTTCATTAAGTCCCTGCGCGGCCCGGTGCCCTATGCCCAGTGCATGCCCTCCGGCGGTGTGGATGTGGACAATGTAGGCGACTGGATTAAGGCAGGCGCCATTGCTGTTGGTGCCGGTTCTTCCCTGACCGCCGGTGCCAAGACCGGGGATTATGTCAAGATCACCGAGACCGGCAAAAAGTTCATTGAGAACATCAAAAAAGCCAGAGCGTAAGCGATAACAAACAGAAAATACCCCCGACTGGGTACAGATTTTGTACCCAGTCGGGGGCTTTTTTATAACCGATTTGCCTCCCTTGCAAAGGGAGGTGGCAATGCCGTAGGCATTGACGGAGGGATTGCACTGTTATTCGTTCGCCGCAAGGAGGAAACTTTACTTCTTCCGCACCAGGGTCACGCAGAAGTCGTTATAATTCTTTACGGCGTATTCTTGCTGTCGGGTTTTATCCAGCTGGGGCACGGTGCCAAAGAAAATGTAGCAGTCGTCGGTCAAGTCGCGGTTTTCCTCCACCTGCACATAGCGCCAGCTGCCGTCCTTGGTTACCGGGCGCAGGCGGGGCGCCACATCCGGGTTACCGGCACTCAGCCCGCCACGGGCGCGCAGCTCCGGCTCCAGTGGGGTCATTTGGTTGATTTTGTCATCCGCATAAAAGCGCAGGAATACGCTCTCTCGCTCTCTAAAGTATGGGTCCTGGCTGTCTACCAGCAGAATTTCGCTGCTGCCGCTGTCTCTGGCGGCGGTCAGCGCCTGTTCAAAGCTTTTGCCGTACAGGGCACTGTTGTGGGTGGCAAAGTTGCCAAAGGCAAAGCCGGTGAGTGCCAGGGACACGACGGCCAGTCCGGCCAGCAGGCGGGGCACCGCCGGGGAGGAAAAGCTCTCCAGCAGCCAGCACACCCCAAAGGCGGCCAAAATATGCAGCAGCGGATAAAAGGCTGCGTAGCGGTACATGGCGTTGGAGGCGTAGCTGACCACAATGGCGTACACCAAAAAGGCGCCTAAAAAGCTGCCGATCACCACACGGGCAGTAGTGGTTTTGGCAAAGTCCGTGTCGGCCTTGCGGTGCTTCTTGGGCCACAAAAACAGCAGCAGTCCCGCCAGCGCCAGCAGCCCCGCCACTGTGTGGCCAAAGGGATAGTTGCTTACATTGCCGCTGAGGGTGGGATAGCGGGCGCTTTGGAGCAGCATTAAATCCGGTACCAGGATATTGTACAGCACGCCGCCCAGGTTGGAGAATGCTCGCTGAAAGACAGCACCGGCAGAGCCTGCCGCGCCAAAAATGGTGGTGCTGTTGCCCCTGGCGTAGCTGTCCATAGCCGTGATGGACAATCCCAGGAAGTTGCAGTCCTTCAGCAGACCTGCCTGCACCAGTCCTAAGAGCAGAAACGGCAGAGCACACACAGCCAATACGGCTACGGACCACAGGGCGTAACGGAATTTCATTTTCTTTTTGATCAGCAGAGATAGATACAGGATCACCAGCAGCACCGGAATCAGAATGGCTGCCGCCATATAGGCGTACAGTCCCAGGGCGAAGCAGGCCATGGATAGGGTGTAAAACAGCAGCCGTGCCTTAGGCTTTTCCACCGCGTGCACCAAAAAGTACAGGGCAAACAGCAGCACAAAGGGCAGGTAGGCGCAGTCCAGGGTCCAGGCAGATTGATACAGCCGCCACGGCTCGATCGCTGTCAGCAGAAGGACGGTATTTTGTACCGTGTACTGCCCGGGAAACAGCAGGCGCACCAGCCCTTTTAGGGCGAACAGACTGGCAAAGGCGGTCAGCGCCAAGGGCAGCCGAGCAATCCAAATTTGGTTGCCAAACAGGCGGATAAACGCCGCTGCCAGGTAGGTGGCCAGAGAGGACTGGCCGCCGTACAGCCAGGTGTCAAAATACACCGGCATACGCTGGCCGAAAATGTCTGTGCCCTCCCGCGCCAAACTGCGGGCGTTGAGTACCAGCATAGCCTCGTCCACATGCACATCGCCGTTGATCAGGTAAAGTATAAAAAAGAGGACCTGCAACACGGCGCCCAGCAGAATCAGCCCATTGGCTGTGCCGGGCGCAGACAGTGCGCGGGTCAACGCCCCCTTGCGGGGGGCAGAAGAAGCGGTTTGCATAAGCGTTCGTTCCTTAGGATTTGGTGTGTTCGTCCAGGGTCAGGTAGTAGGCGGGCATAAATTCTTTCCGGAAGTAGGCCACCTCCGGCAGGTCAATGGCCTCCACTTTGGCCTCCTGGGCACGCAGAGCCATCTCAAACTCCCGGTTGCCCATACGGTCCTCCTCAATGCACTTGATCAGTGCGCTGATTTTGTCCGCCGCCTTCACCAGCTGCCACAGTTCTTTGTCCGCCGGGTCGGGGTGAAAGCAAGGGTCGTAATCCGATCGAAATTCCTCCGGTAGCATGGCCAGCAGACGATCCCCCGCCGTGGCCTCAATCTCTTTATAGGCACGGCGAATGGTGTCGTTATAATATTTTACCGGGGTTGGCATATCGCCGGTGATCACCTCGGTGGTGTCGTGGTACAGCGCCAGCAGCGCGCACCGCTCCGCGTTGTAGCTGCGGCCGAATTTCTTGTTGCCGATCAGCGCCAGCGCATGGGCAATCACCGCTACGGTGTGAGAGTGCTCGGCAATGTTTTCCTTGCCGGTATTGTTCATCAGTGCCCAACGGTCAATCAGCTTCATGCGCTCCACCATGGCAAAGAAGTTGCTGCTCATGCGTCCGCCTCCGGCAGGGGCATACCCAGCTCCTCCAGCTGTACGGCGTCGATCTCTGCCGGGCAGCCGCTCATCAGCTCGCTGGCGTTCTGCACCTTGGGGAATGCGGTCACATCCCGCAGGGAGTCTGCACCGCAGATGAGCATAGCCAGTCGATCCAGCCCAATGCCCATACCGCCGTGGGGCGGTGCGGCGTATTGATAGGCCTCTACCAGGAAGCCGAATTTGGCGTCGATTTCCTCCTTGCTCAGCCCCAGAAGTTCAAACATTTTGTTTTGCAGCTGGCAGTCGGTGATACGCATGGAGCCGGAGGACAGCTCAATGCCGTTGAGAACCAGGTCAAAGGCCTTGGCACGCACCCGGGCCTTGTCCGTATCCAGGTACGGCAGGCACTCCTCCATAGGCATGGTGAAGGGGTGGTGCATGGCGATCCATTCGCCGGTTTCCTCGTCCTGTTCAAAGAAGGGCATTTCCGTGATCCACAGGAAGTTCCATTTGCCCTTGGGAATGATGTCCAGCTCTTTGGCCACCATCAGGCGCAGAGCGCCCAGAATAGGCAGTGCCTTGGAGGTTTTGTCAGAGATGATAAAGACGCAGTCGCCTTTTTCTGCCCCCAGTCGGGTGAGCAGAGCGTCCAACTGGCCCGCTTTTAAGAATTTGTTAAAGGAGCAGGTGGGGGTCTCGTCTGCCCAGCGCACATAGGCCAGGCCACCGGCGCCGATCCCGCGGGCGTGCTCTGTTAATTTGTCAATCTTCTTACGGGTATAGGCAGCGGCGGCGTTCTTTGCTACAATGCAACGCACGGTGCCACCGGCGGCAATGGCGTTTTGGAACACCACAAAGTCCGTCCCCTTGGCCCAGTCGGTGATGTCCTCAATGCACATATCGAATCGGGTGTCCGGCTTATCGGAACCGTAGCGGGCCATGGCGTCCGCATAGGTCATGCGAGGCAGGGGAGCGGCAATATCCACGCCTACGGTCTGTGCCATCAGGGTCTGAATAAAGCCTTCGGCCATCTGCATAATGTCCTCGCAGTCCACAAAGCTCATTTCCAAGTCGATTTGGGTAAACTCCGGCTGCCGGTCGGCGCGCAGGTCCTCATCTCTAAAGCAGCGGGCCAGCTGAATGTAACGGTCCAGCCCGGCGATCATGCACAGCTGTTTGTAGATCTGGGGGCTTTGGGGCAGGGCATAGAACTTGCCCTTGTGTACCCGGGACGGCACCACATAGTCCCGGGCGCCCTCCGGGGTGGATTTGATCAGCATGGGGGTCTCGATCTCTACAAAATCGTGGCTGTAGAAGTATTCCCGGGCAATCTTGGCGATTTTGTGGCGCATGAGCAGGTTCTGGGTGAGCCGCTCGTTGCGCAGGTGCAGGTAGCGGTATTTCAGCGTGGTCTCGTCGCCTACTTTATCCGCGTTGGCGATTTCAAAGGGCGGGGTCTGCGCCTTGGAAAGCACGCGCAGGTCTGTGACCGCCAGCTCAATCTCGCCGGTTTTCAACTCTTTGTTGACGCTCTCTCGCTTTTGCAGGGTGCCGGTGGCAGCCAGCACATACTCGCTGCGTACGCTCTGCGCCTTGGCAAAGATCTCTCGATCGGTGGCGTCATTAAAGCTCAGCTGCAAAATACCGGTGCGGTCCCGCAGGTCAATAAAAATCAGGTTGCCCAGGTCCCGCTGGCGCTGTGCCCAACCGTAAACGGTCACTTCCTGCCCGATCTGCTCGGTGGTGAAGTTGCCGCAGTAGTCTGTTCGTTTCATTCCCGTTAAAGTATCCATTATTCCGTTTCTCCTGTTTGAAAAAGGCTTGTAAAGTCAAAGGCTTCGCCGTTGATCTCCAGATCCGCCAGCTGCGCCTGCATACTGACGCTGTAAAATCCGTTGACAAAGGTAGAAAGCGCTACTTCCGTTTCCTCCCCGGTGTCCATAGCTTTCAGCTGCACCCGGTCGGTATCCACTTCGTTGTCGCCCAGCACCACGGTGTAGCGGGCGCCCAGCTTGTTGGCATATTTCATTTGGGCACGCAGGGAGCGCTGGTTCAGATCCATCAGCACCGCAAAGCCCTCGCTGCGCATATCCCCGGCCAGCTCCAGCGCCTTGCCGGTGGCCTTGTCGCCCAGGGCGATGATAAACAGGTCTGCTTTTTCCGGCTCCGGGTAAGCACAGCCCTGTGCCTCCATCAGCAGTTGCAGCCGCTCCAGTCCAAGGCCGAAGCCCAGGGAGGGGGTCTTTTGGCCGCCCAGTTCGTCAATCAGGCCGTCGTAGCGCCCGCCGCCGCACACGGTGCCCTGGGCACCAATGGAGTCAGACACGAATTCAAATACCGTCTTGGTGTAATAGTCCAGCCCGCGGACAATGCGGGGGTTTACGGTGTAGTCGATATTTTGCGCTTTTAAGTAAGACTGTACTTTATCAAAGTGTTCCCGGCACTCGTTGCACAGATAGTCGGTCACTGCCGGGGCGTCCTTGGCGATCTCCTGACATACCGGGCTTTTGCAATCCAAAATGCGCATGGGGTTGCGCTCCAGCCGGCCCTGGCAGGTGTCGCACAGTTCGTCTTTGCGGGCAGCAAAGTAGCTGCGCAGGGCGTCATAATATTTGGCACGGCAAGTGGGGCAGCCGATGGAGTTGATCTCCAATCGCAGTTCGGTGACCCCCAGCCGGTCAAAGAACGCGGAAGCCAAAGCGATTAGTTCAGCGTCTGCCAGGGGGGATTGGGTGCCGAAGCACTCCACACCGAATTGGTGGAACTCCCGCAGGCGACCGGCCTGGGGCTTCTCGTACCGGTAGCAGCTGTCCAGATAATAGACCTTTTGGGGCAGAGCCTCGTTGCACAGCCCGTTCTCCAGGAATGCCCGGGCAGCACCGGAAGTGCCCTCCGGGCGCAGGGTAATGGAGCGGCCGCCCTTGTCGTCAAAGGTGTACATCTCTTTTTGCACCACATCGGTGGTGTCACCCACGCCTCGCTGGAACAGCTCCGTGTGCTCAAACACAGGGGTACGGATCTCTTTGTATCCAAAGTCGGCGGCCGTTTCCCGAGCCGTGGCTTCAATATACTGGATTTTGTAGGCGTCCTGAGGCAGCACGTCCTTGGTGCCCTTAATCGCTTTGGTAATCAGTGCCATAGTTCTTTCTCCGTTCGTGTAATACCAGCAAAATCGGATGAGCTGGCTCACCCGTTGCGTTTTTAGTGATTGTATTTGGGGTTGACGATCTCTCGCCATTCAAAGTCGCCCCGCTCCACGCCGCGGATCAGCGCCTCTGCCGTGGCAATGTTGGTGGCAAAGGGAATGTTGTGCACATCACACAGCCGCAGCAGGTCGTTGTCGTTGGGTTCATGGGGTTTGGCAGTCAGCGGATCTCTAAAGAAGATCAGCAGGTCAATCTCGTTGCAGGCAATACGGCTGGCGATCTGCTGGCCGCCGCCTTGGCTGCCGCCTAAAAAGCAGTTGATCTTCAGCCCGGTAGCCTCTGCCACCAGCTTGCCGGTGGTGCCGGTGGCACACACCTCGTGGCGGCTGATAATGCCGCAGTAGGCAATGCAAAACTGCACCAGCAGTTCTTTTTTGGCGTCATGTGCAATCAGTGCAATATTCATAATGCTCCTCCGTTTCTCTTAGGGGGTCAGGTGGTTAGGTGCGCGCGGGGCGCTGTAGGCTCAGCCGTTTCTATTAAACGGCGGTTGTTTTTTTGTTTTACGGTTCATCATACCATATTTTGGCGCTTTATTCAACAAAAAATACAGGTCAGTTCAGCAGGGCACCGGTTTTTTGATTGGTTTTTTCGTCCGTATTGTTCTGATACCAGTATTTGATGATGGAAGAGGTGATCTCCGCGGTGGAAGTACCGCTGCCTGCCAACTCAACCACGGAGGCCACGGAGATCTCCGGATTGTCATAGGGGGCAAAGGTGATCAGAAAGCCGTTGTTCTTCTTCACACCGTTGACGAACACCTGCGATGTACCGGTTTTGGCGGCCACTTCGGTGCGCAGCTGGTTGAAGATTAGCGAGGGTGCACCTTGCGTTGCCACCAGGCGCATACCACTCTTCACGGCAGTAAGGGTGGATTTGTGCAGATCCAGGCTCTCCTCTATCTTGGGCTGGGTCTCGGTGACCGTGCCGCTGCTGTTGTCAATCAGGCTCTGTACCAGGTGCAGCTGGTAGCGGGTGCCGCCGTTGGCCACAGTGGCGCAGTAGTTACTCAACTGTAAGGGCGTAAACAGGTTGTCAGACTGGCCGATACCTGCCTGAATGGTATCACCGCTTTGCCACACGCCGCCGGCAGCTTCACGCTCCTCCGGTCCGGCCAGGGTACCGGCAGACTCGGCGATTTCCACGCCGGTCTTTTGTCCCAGGCCAAAGGCACTGGCGTACTCGTTCATCTTGGTAATGCCCAGGCGCTTGGCACAGTTGTAAAAGAAGATGTTACAGCTGTCGCGCAGGGCGGTCTCCACATTCTCGCCGCCGTGGGCGTTTTTGTTCAGGCACTGGAAGGTCTGGTCATAATAGCGAAACAGACCGCCGCAGTTGAAGATGGTGCTGCGGGTGATGGCGCCCTCCTCCAGGGAGGCCACTGCCATCATGGGCTTAAAGGTAGAGCCGGGGGCGTAGGTACCCAGGGCAAAGCGGCTCCACAAGGGCCGCCGCCGGTTGGTGGCCAGCTGCTCGTATTTGTCATAGTAATCCGCCAGGTCAAAGGTGGGATAACTGGCGGATGCCAGTACCGCACCGGTGTTTACATCCTGCACCACCACGGCGCCGGCGGAATTGTAAAGATCCGTTTTGTCGCAGACCTTTTTCAGCTCTTTTTGGGCCAGGGCTTGCAGGTCACGGTCAATGGTCAGCACCACCGTGTTGCCCTGTACCGGGGCTTTGGTGATCTCCTCGGTCACATGGCCGTCCTTGTCTACGGTAATGGTCTTTTCGCCGGGGGTGCCCCGCAGCGCACTCTCCATGGCGCTTTCAATCCCGCTTTCGCCGATCTGGTCATGAATGCCGTAGCCTTTGCCTTTCAGCTGGGCGTACTCCTCTGCGTTGATCTTGCGTACGGTGCCCAAAATGTGAGGCGCCAGGGTGGAGTCCGTATATTCCCGGTGGGTCACCACCTGTACATCGGCACCCAGGTAACGGTCCTTGTCCTCTTTAATGGCGGCTACCGTCTCGCTGCTTACCTCGTCGGCGATCACTACCGGGGTACTGATAGAGAATTGCAGCCGGGTCAGCTCGTAGCGCAGGTTGCCGATTTGCAGGGCGGTCTTGGTGTCGTATTGCTCCAGACCGTATTTCTCCACCATAGCGTCATAGCAGTTTTGTGCTGTGGCGTAGGGTTGCAGGTTGAACATATCCGCACTTTTCATAGTGGCAATGTCCGTCTTTTTACCGGAAAAGACGATTTTGCCGCTTTTCAGCTTTAAGGGCAGGTTTTGGGTGTATTCCTCGCCGTTTTTCTGAAACAGCGCAATGAGATTTTGCAAAATGGCGTTGCGCTTGTCATTTTCCGTAGCGGCAGGGAAGTAGGCAGCGTCCAGAATAATGGAGTTGGTCTCTCGGTTGGTGACTAAGGCGTTGCCGTTGCGGTCCACGATCTCGCCTCGGGCGGCCTCAATGGCGACCTTGTAGGTCTTGACCGTATTGTTTTGAGCGGCGTAGTATTCGTGATCCCGAACCTGGATTTTATATAGCGTGGCGGAGAAGCCGATGATCATCACTGCCACCAGCAGCAGGGCAATGACCGAACGGGTGCTTTTATATCGACTTTGCATCGGCTTTTCTCCTTTCGTTTTTTTATAGGATGCCCATTATTGCAGGGCCTTGCGGTTCAGCCGCTGGCGCAGGGGCCGTAGCAGGAACCAAAGAATGGGGGCAACCACCGCTGTGTACAGGGCACAGGGTAGGTAAAAGGTGAACAGGGTGTTTGTGCCGCCGTCCACGCCCTTAATGAGAATAAAGCACAGCCAGTACAGCAGACCGTACAGGAAGGGCGCCGGCAGAGCAAACAGCATGTGGGTCACAAAGGTGCTGCGAATATAGCGCTCCATCACCGCGGACACGCCAAAGCACAGCAGCATAAAGAACAGGGCGTTGAACCCGGCGGATTTGGCCGCGTGCAAGTCCCACACGCACCCGGCAAACAGTCCCAGCAGTGCGGCGGGCAGCTCCCGCTCGCCCATGACCAGCAACAGGGTCACCGGCAGCAGCAAAAAGCAGCGGGCGCTGCCGATTTGCCAAAACAGGCCGGGGGTATTCTGCAACAGGCCGGCGACGGCGATGACCAAACAGTAGACCGTGTATTTCACCGTCTTTTGATGTGTTGTCAGTTCCATTACTTGCCTCCCTTAGCGGGGGTGAAGCCGGTGAGCACCAGGCAGTCGGTAATATTGGCAATATCCGTGCCGGGCTTGACAATGGCGTAGGTACTGATGTTGGTGGTCTCGTCCGCCACCTCCTCCACCGTGCCAATGATCAGGCCCTTGGGCAGTTTAGAGCTGATGCCTGCGCTGGCAATGATGGAGCCGTAGGTAATGTCCGTAGAGGTGCTCAGGTTCTCAAACTTGCAGCAGCCGTCCGCCGCCAGCTTGGCGTCGCCGGTTACATAGCTGACCTCGCCGGAGTTGATGTCGTAGGCAGAGACGGAAAAGTCCGGGTCCAGCACCGTGGTGACGATGCTGTATGTGGGATAGGCTTTCTTCACAATGCCGATCAGATAGCGACCGTAAAGCACCGCATCGTTCTCCTTGACACCGTTGACGGCGCCTTTGCTGATGGTAAAGCTGAGATACGGATCTGCGCTGTCCCGGCCTACCACATCGGCAGCCACATACTGAAAACCGCTGTTCTCGTTTTTCAGCCCCAGTGCCTCTTTGTACTCCTCATTTTGGCTCTTGATGTTTTTATAATCCGCCAGCTGCTCCTGCATTTCGCCCAGTTGGCGTTCCAGTTCGTCAATTTTCTTTTCGTATTCGGTATTGCCCTTGGCGTTACCGGAGAGGGTGGCCAGCCCGTCGCTGATCTTCTCCGCAGCCCAGTGGGCGGGGGCAAAGACGGTACCCAGTACGCCGCTTTGGGCGGTCTCGCCGTGGCCGGTGGCTGCCGCAATGAGCATACCCAGCACCAGGAGTGCTGCCAGTATGCCTACGGTCTTCACCGGGCGGCTTTTCCAAAATGCTTTCATTATCTCGCCCTTCTCAGTTTGATGGAGGTGCCGATAGCCACGCAGTCGGTGGGGGCGTCCGGAATGTGAATTTTGATTTTCGTTTCCTGCTCGATCAGGTCCGCCAGCCCCCGCAGGGTGCTGGAGCCGCCGGTTAGGTAAATGCCCCGGTCCATAATGTCCGCTGCCAGCTCCGGCAGGGTCACCTCCAGGGTCTCCTTAATGGCACGGATGATCTCCTGCACCGGCTCGGTCAAGATTTCCCGTACCTGGGCGCTGGTGATCTCCATGGCGCCGGGCAGGCCGTTCGTCAGGTTGCGTCCCCGCACTTCCATAGCGCCCTCGCCGTCATAGGGTGCGGCAGAGCCGATCTTCAGTTTAATCTCCTCCGCCATGGGCTCGCCGATAAGCAGGTTGTGGTGCTTTTTGATATAGTCGATGATGGCCTCGTCCATGGCCTCGCCGCCTACTTTAATGCTCTTGCAGGCTGCAATGCCACCCAGACTCAGCACCGCCACATCGGTGGTACCGCCGCCGATGTCTACGATCATGGAACCGGTAGGCTCATATACCGGCAGACCGGCGCCCAGCGCTGCGGCCATGGGCTCGTCGATCAGCTCCACATCTTGCGCACCGGCGCTGCGTACCGCGTCCTCCACGGCACGGCGCTCTACCTCGGTGACCCCGGAGGGCACGCTGATGACCACCCGGGTCTTGGAAAACATGGAGCGCTTGTCCGAGCGGAAAATAAAGCTGTGGAGCATATCCGCGGTCATATCAAAGTCGGCGATGACGCCGTTTTTCAGCGGTCGCACGGCCACAATGGAGCCGGGGGTGCGGCCGATCATCTGCTTGGCCTGGGTGCCGGTGGCAACCACCCGCTTGGTCTTTACATCTACGGCTACCACGCTGGGCTCCCGCACAATAATGCGGCCCTTGCGGTCGCAGATCATGGTGGTGGCAGTACCCAAGTCGATACCGATATCTCTTGACAAAATCATATGTATTCTCTCACTTTCAAAAACAGGGGGCAGTGCCGCCGCCCGCTGTATAAACTTTCAGCGATAATATTATATATTAAATATAAAGGGAACACAACACCCAAATGCCAAAAAATCGAAAATTCATAACTTGGTCATTTTTCGGGTCGGTGTCGGTGGGTGCTGCCGCATTTTTGGCAAAAAAAGACCGCCGCTCCGGCGTGCCGAGGCGACGGCTTTTTCACTTGTTTTTATACCTGCTCGCGGGCAACCAAATTGATCTGGTTGGAGTAGACGGTTTGCAGCTTGCCGTTTTGGTCGTAGTAATTTACATACCCTCTGGCCGCCCAGTTGTAGCGGTTGGAGAGTTTCTTTATATTCACCACATAGGTCTCCTCCAGGCTGTCTGTATTGAAGTTGCTGGCCAGCATTTTGTTGTTTAGCAGCAGGGTAAAGTCGGTGGGGTCAAAGTCGGCGGCGTCTTTGTAGTAGAACGCTACGCCCACGGACTGAATATCCAGGTAGTCCGGCCACCCGGCGGCCATCACAAAGGAGCCAACATTGTTCTTTTCGTCCAGTTTGTAGTACAGATCCAGCACCGGTACCCCGTCCTTAGCCGGGGAGGGGGTGGGCAGGGAGGCACTGTCCGCCGTGTAGGTAGGCAGCAGGGTCACATTTTGGCCGCTGCGCAGCTTTTCCAGCACGGTGCGTTCGTCACAATCCCAGCCGGTGGCGGTGTAGCCGTAGCGATAGGGCACCTCCGGCAGCAGATCTGCCAGACTGTCCGTTGCCGCCCATTCCGCCGTGGTGCGGGTAACGGTGGCGCTGATCCAGCCGCTTTCGGTGGCAAAGGTCAGGGTGGAACTGCCGGTCTTTACGCACACCGCTTGCAGCTGCGCATTGGTGGTGGCGGTAAAGTGGTAGGTGGTGTTGCGGCTCATATAGCGGTGATTGATCTTGTCGTACCAACCCACAAAGGTGTAGCCGTCATAGGGCAGTGCCACCAGGGTTACGTCGGCACCCTTTAAGGGCTTGTAGCCGCCACAGCCGCCGGTTTGATCGCCTACTGTGGCGGCGCAGGTGCCGTTCAGGGCGGTGACGGTCAGGTCAAAGTACGGCGCCAGTTTATAAATGGCAGTAAGCACCGCCGTGGTGCCTGCGTCGATCTGTGCCTGGGTCACATCGCCAGTCAGGTAGGGGGTGTAGGTGTCCACTTCCTTTTGCAGGGCAGCCAGGCTCTCGGCCGAATACTGCGCCTCGTTGCAGGCGACAGCCAGGGACAACGCCGCTTCCAGCGCACTGCGGTCCACCTCTGCTTTGGGCGGAATCACTGTTTTGCTCTTAAAGGTGATCTTTTGGTCCGCGCCCCGCACATAGCTTAGGTACACGGTATTGTTCACCGGGCAGGCGGTGAGGGTAGACACCGGGCTGTCAATGCGTTCGCCCTCCTGGGTAAAGGTGCCGTTGTCGTAGCGGTACAGCAGCAGGTTGCCGCTCTCCGTATTGGGGCTGGCCACCAGGTACAGGGCGCCGCCCAGGGTGGTCCATGCGGTTTCGCCGCAGGTGATGCCGCTGTCCGGACCGAGTGTCCAGTTGCTACCGTCATAGATGGCGGTTTGCAGGGTGGAGCCGCCCAAAGACAGGTACAGCTTGCCGCCGCTGCTGATCACATCGTAAAAGTTGCCCTTTACCGTATCGTCAGAGAATTTTTCAAAAGCAGTGCCGCTCCATTTGAGTGCGGTGATCACGCTGTTACCGGAGCGATACAGCAGGCAGGGACCGCCGAAGTCCACCAGCTTGGGCTGGCCGATAAAAGTGCCGGTTACATAGGTGCTAAGGTCAGTGGCGGTGGTGCCGTCCACCTGCATCAGCAGCAGGTCGTTGTAGTACATATAGCCCACCTGCCGGTTGGTGATGCAGGCCATATACAGCTTGCCGCCGATTACCCGCAGGCTGACCCCGGTGCCGGCGTTATCCACCGTGCGTACCGCTTGCCAGCTGCCCCCGGCGGTGAGGTCGTAGCGCATCAGTCGGGCGGCACCGTTGGTGTCGTTAAAGGCCATATACAGGTTGCTGCCCTGCCGTGCCAGTTGGAATTCGCTGGCAAAGTTCTCGCTGATCTCCGGCGCAAAGTCCGTCCAGGCACCGTTTTCATACTTGCGGGAGCGGATCTTTTTGTTCTCTGCCGCTACGGTGTACAGGGCGCCGTCTACCTCTGTCATGGTTACGCCGTAGGTCATGTTTCCGGTGGCGGCATAGTTCAGATCCTGCCACAGGTCATAGTCGCTTTTTTGCGGAATTTCCACTTCCAGGGTGGCCTGCTGTTTGTCTGCGGATACGGCAATGTTCTTCAGCACAATGCCGGAGTTGCTGCCGTCGCTGAAGGTCAGGGCCCCGTCTGCCAGGGTGGCGTTCATATCCGCAGAGCCGATGGTGCTGCGGGTTTTGCCGGTGCTGTCGTCCTTGTAAGGCAGGTAGGCGTGGCTCACATCCAGTATCTCGTTGCCGGTGTAGCCCGGTTGGCCGGACTGGGGCCGGAACACATAAATGCCCGTGTAGCCCCGCAGGTTGGTCAGCCCGTCCACATTCAGGTTCACTCGGTAAACAATCACCCCGGTGCCGCCGATGCGGCAGTCCAGGGAGTCCTGCTCCGTGTAGTTAATGGGGGGCTTTTTGCGGTATTCTACCACAAAGATTTCATGGTCGTTTAAGGGCGATTTCAGGATAAAGGCCTGGTTGCCGTCAGCGTTGGCCTGGTCATCCAGGGTTAGGGTGCTGTTTTGGGTTACCGTATCTATGTGGATCCAGTGGGTAAAATACATCCGCTCGTAGGCCAAGGGGTACTGGGGCGAGCCGGGGATTACTCCGCCCATTACGGACCAGCTGTACACCGGCCGGTCGTTGCCGGAATTGCGGTACAGGTCCGGGTAGCCAAAGGTGTGCAGGTACTCGTGAGCCAGCAGACTGCTGCCCTCGGAGCGCAGTCGGTCGGTGCCAAACACATTGTAGCCGACCACCGGCTTGTTATTGATCTTGGCAGAGCCGGAGTAGTCGCTTTTGTGGGCTACCAGTGTGGCAGAGGAGGAGGCCTTGCTGGACTGGCTGGCCTTTAGAATCACCATCACATTGTCTACATAGCCGTCCCCGTCCAGATCCACGGCTTTGTCTGCAATAGATGGCATTTGACGGATCAGACTCTCTATGATTTGGGTGTCCAAATTTTGAACCAGGGCGTCGCTTTCCTTCACCGGTACTTGCAGGGCGTGCACCGTGGTGCCGTCGTACTGGGGAATGGTGTTTTTCATTTGCAGCTGACCGTAGGAAATGCTGTTCAGATAGTTCTTCAGCGAGCGGCCAAAGCTGCCGTCGATATAGCCTACCAGTTCCCCGGCGTATTGGTCAAAATAGGCGTCTGCCGCCGTCTGCGTGTCGTCTGCAAAGTAGCCGAACAGCACAATGTTGGCCTTGTTGACCGTTTTGTTGCCGGTGGTCTTGGCCTGGGCACTGATGGGTAGTGCCGTGCATAGCAGAATCATGGTCAGCAGCAGCGCCAAACCCCGCTTGATCTTGTTCATTTTTTGCACCCCTTCGCGCCAAAAAATGGCGTAATTTCTACCCGAATCATACCATATTTTCTATTGTCAAGTCAATGCGCTTTTAGTGTTGACAAATAAAAAACAGGCACCGGAATTTCCAGTGCCTGTTTATGTGCAGTGCGAATGTGGGCTTGAGTCCTGTAAATGAAAAAAGACGGCGTAAACAAACGCCGTCTTGGTGGTTGCGGATGTAGGACCGATATTGCGCACTCGCTACGAAACAGTCCCCCGGACTGTTTCTCCCAAATTTGCTGCTCGTTACACTCGCCAAATTTGGAGCCTCCTCGTCGTCACAAGTTCCATATCGCTCCAAACCACTTTTGTTTATGCGTAAGGCGAAAGTGATTTGTCGCTTATTCCACTGCTCCTCCTCTCCCCAAAAAGGCTTTCGCCTTTCCGGGGACCCCGATGTAGGTTCGAGTCCAAATAAATAATAAAAGACAAACACCGTTTGGTGTCTGTTTTAGTGTCTTTGTACAGCATATTTGATACAATGTGACCACCTGTCCAAATATGCGACTATTGTTTAAGTCGTGATTTTCATTTTCACAGTTATCTATTGCACTTGTGGTTAAATCATTCGAATGTTACAAACACTGATATGATTGTACTAGGATAGTGAAAAGTCCCTCGTTATGTTCTCTTTATTAAAAGTCAACCTCAAAATCAAAACATTTTCCACTATAACCAACAGTCCAATTAGCCGGGTCATTTAGATATAATGCGTTGTTTTCAATTATGTATCCATCGTAAAAACAACTTTTGATAATAAACCCATCAATATTATCTTTTATAAATTCACTTAAATAGTTTTCTTCGAAAGTACGGTCACAACACAATTTTATATTACTTTCGAATAACGAATCTGAAGATTGTGAGCTTAATCCTAAACGTTTTAATTCTTTTTTTTCAAGATAATACTGACGCTCTACACGTTCTTTTTGAAGATAATCCACAGGTGCAATTACACGATTAGATTTCAACGCAGAATTATATTTATAAGAAACTTTGTTAAAAAAATTGATTTTTTTAACCGTTTCATATATTTCGCATATCAAAAATATCTCGTTAATATCACTATCCCAACCACTACAATTTTTGTAGACATATGCGATTCTGCCAAAAATTTTTTTAGGGTTTTGATCAACATATAATCCTTGTGAAGCGGCCTTTAATAAAGTAGATTTTATTTCATTTACAAACAGTGAATATCTTTCTCGTCTCAATTTATCTTGGATAAGTTCGTTTTGTCTTTGTCTATTTTGTTCTTCTTTTTGTTCATTTAATAATTTAATTTCTGCTTCATGCTGCTGTTCTTGTAAATATTCGTCTCTTGTACGAGAACATGAATTTAAATCATTTGAAAATGTACCCATGATTTTTCTCCTTTGCGAATTACGTAACAGTTAATTTTGATCAATTAAAGTATTCCATAATTTTTATGTTATGTCAATAATATAAGTATAGCATTATCACATTTTTCTTAAATAGGTATGTCGATAATTCTGGTGTGCAACTCTCACGAAGTGGGTTTATTTTCACGCAGTGCGTTAAATTTTCACGGAGTGCAACAATTAGGCAATTTTACTATAAAACAGAATATAAAAATAGCGCCTGCTGATGAAACAAAAACATCAACAAACGCTGAAAAGCCTTTATTTACAAGGCTTTAGGCAAAAAAACAGGACACT